>Ga0194084_1165_pt1 | contig 3320 bp, 4 predicted proteins | sample LauGreFaBDMM15SN_2_FD_133654 | JGI IMG/M metagenome (GOLD analysis project Ga0194084, IMG submission 133654) | reverse complement strand
GGGTTATCCACCATGTTTTTAATTTTGGATGAGACCAGAATGAAACCTAACAGACCTCAAATTGATCCTAGTCTATCTAGCAAATTTTGTTATCTCCAATCATTGCTGTCCCAACGTTTTAGATGATAGTAAGTATAACCGATTGATTACTAATAAATAAATGCCTATTTTGCCTGTCACCGACTTGAACTTAAAAACTAGAATCTGCGAAGCTAGTCAAGAGTTCACTTTGGGAGTAAATCATGTACGAAGGCAAATTAGTATTTGCGCAATTGATGGAGCATCTACCGATCCATACTTTTCGACGGATCGTCAAACGTTACGATGGAGATTACAAGGTTCAAACCTTTTCTTGCCTCGATCAGTTCTTTTGTATGGCGTTTGCACAGCTCACTTATCGCGAGAGCCTGCGAGATATCGAAGCCTGCTTTCGAGCACAACGCTCCAAGTTATATCATCTGGGGATTCGTTCAAAACAAGTATCTCGCAATACCCTAGCCAATGCGAACAACATTCGAGACTGGAAGATTTATGCAGACTTTGCTCAAAGTCTGATCACAATAGCCAGGAACTTATATGTCAACGAACCCTTTGGCGTCGATCTCCAAAACTCAGTCTATGCGCTAGATGCAACCACTATCGACCTATGCCTATCAGTTTTCCCATGGGCGCCATTTCGACAAACCAAAGCTGCCGTGAAGTTACATACCTTACTCGATCTACGCGGCAATATTCCGACGTTTATCCATATCAGCGATGGCAAAATGCACGAAGTCAATATCCTCGATCAGCTGATCCCAGAAGCCGGGGCTTTTTATGTGATGGATCGTGGCTATCTCGACTTTACTCGGCTAAACCAGTTTCACCAAAGCGGCGCCTTCTTCGTCATTCGTGGCAAAAGCAATCTCAAGATACAACGGCGATACTCGCGGCCAGTCGATCGCACGACGGGACTCGTCTGCGATCAGACCGTTATTCTCACCGGGTTTTACTCACATCAAGATTACGAACTCCCGCTTCGCAGAATTCGTTACAAAGACCCACAAACCAACAAGACACTGATCTTCTTAACCAACAACTTCGCATTACCAGCTTTGACGATTGCCCAACTTTACAAGTGCCGTTGGCAAGTCGAGCTATTCTTCAAATGGATCAAACAACATCTGCGTATCAAGAACTTTTATGGCACCTCCGAGAACGCCGTCAAGTCGCAAATCTGGATTTCGATCAGCGTTTATGTTCTAGTAGCGATCGTCAAAAAACGACTCAACTTAAAGGCCAGTCTCTATCAACTATTACAGATCTTGAGCTTAACCATGTTTGAAAGAATCCCTTTAGATCAACTACTTAACGGTATCGTCACTGATCAATTTCAGTCCGACTCCGCTAACCAATTGAATTTGTTCGATTAACGTTGGGACACTAATGAAAAAATTTATATATATATAGTGATGGAGGTGTCAAATGGTAGACAAACGAACAAGGGCTAATTTACCCTAGAGTTTAAGATGGAAGCTGTCTGACATCCTCATTTAAGATTAAATAGAAGGTGATAAAGCCTTATATTTATTGGTCGGGACGGTGTGAGACACGACCAAACTCTGTATCTTATTGGCCGGTCCTCATCAACACTTTTCTTAATAGCTAGCAGTAACTGCGGTGCCCGCTGAATTTCGTCAATGACTGAACGCTCTAAGTTACGAATCATACCTACGGGGTCTTCGCGAGCTGCCATTAGTGTAAGTTGATCATCTAGGGTCAGGTAACGCAGCCCATTGGTAGCTGCTATTTGCCGCACGAGGGTGGTTTTACCGGCTTGGCGAGGGCCTGCGAGTAGAACAACCGTTGTGTCCTCTAAAGCCTAAGCAATTCGAGGCTCAATGTGGCGTAAATAGATGCTAGGGGTATTCATTAATAAACAGTATCATAAATTACGGAATATATATGCGTAAATTACGGATTTAAGTTTCAGTAAATTGTGGAGGTGCAGGTGAGGAATTTCCCTTAAAGGCCCCTTTACAGATGGTTGGTCAACCGGGAATAGAGCCTTGAAAGGCTAAGCAATGTTCGAGTAATAGCCTAGTCCGAATCCTATATGGATAATCCCCTTATTAGCAAAACGACTCATAAAATTAGCCTAGCAATTTTTGGGCAATAGGTATATCTGCAGGAGTTAATTTAAAACTTAATAAATCATCTACAGGAACCCAGTCATATTGATCATGTACTGTTAGTTGAAAGTGATGGCTTTTTAGATAGGTTACGATGCCTACTAAAAGAATTTCACCATGATCGTATTGGTGTTTGACAACACAAAATTCATCTTGTTCAACTTCTGCTTGGACTCCTAGTTCTTCAAATATTTCACGTTTCAAGCATTCTTGGAGGCTTTCACCTTCCTCAACTTTACCACCTGGAAACTCCCAATAGCCCTCAAGAGATTGGCCGGGTGCTCTCCTTGTTAGAAGAACTTTATTATCTTGTAAGACGATAGCAGCGGTGACTATTTTAAAATTCATTGAGTGGGGTTGATCCCATTTTTTCCAACTTGAACACGTACGGCAGTGAAGCCATTCGCGGAGTTTGGCTTTGAAGCTACATAGACTGATTGGCCGGTGACTAAGTCACTGCGGGAGCCTGGCGCAGCACGCGACATGGGTGTGCCTGCTGGAACTAGTACCTTAACGGAGCCAGTTTTATAGTTTAGAACTAATTCATGCATTTCAGTATTGAGAACAGTCGCTTCTAACACAGCATTGGTCATCGTCGATTGGGGTTGTAAGTCATATGCAGATAAACCTTGCGGGGCAGTCGCTGAAATAGGGCGAACGTCGATTGCTACTTTGGAGCCGTCTGCACGATTGACGGTAGTTACTCCTAATACCATACCTGGTTTGATATCAGCCATTGAAAATGGTTCAGTGGTGGAGATTGGCAATGCTTCTGGTAAATCAATTAGGATAGTTTGTCCGTTGCGCAAGTTCACGCCCAAAGACTTTCCGTCGTAAGAAGCAATGGTTCCTCGCCAGTTAATATTTTGCCCACAGGCAATTGAAACAGACGAACAGATTAAAATAACACCGAATAGTTTTTGGAATGGGTTCATTTGTAAGACCTAAATTAAATATAGATTTTAATAGAGTATAAGTTTTTTAATTTACTGCATGGTTATTCTCAAGTCAATCCACGATTAATTTCTCTTCAGAATTTGTCATTGTTGTTTAAAGCCTAACAGTAGGCAAATTGTAGCTGCTTAGTATTACGTATGATAATAAAAAAATTACAAAGCACATATAAACAATCTTTTAATGGTCTATAGT
>Ga0194084_1116_pt1 | contig 4664 bp, 4 predicted proteins | sample LauGreFaBDMM15SN_2_FD_133654 | JGI IMG/M metagenome (GOLD analysis project Ga0194084, IMG submission 133654) | reverse complement strand
ACCATCAGCAATTATTAGCTAACTGCCTAGCACAATCTGAGGCCTTTTCCACCGGATATCAAGCGGGCGAACCGAATAAATCATCCACCGGCAATCGACCTAATAATCTTATTTGGCTTAAAAAACTCGATGCCTTTCATCTTGGCGCACTCATGGCTTTATATGAACATCGCACATTCTGCCTCGGGATTCTCTATGGTATCAACTCCTTCGACCAACCAGGTGTTGAATTAGGCAAAATATTGGCTAACCCCATTCAGCTTGCTTTAGAGAACCCTCAAGAATCTTCCTTGCAATCAACTCTACACCCAGTCACTCAAGCAAGACTGCATTGGCTTCATCAAACTAATACAAACAAAAACTCTCTATCGTAGAAACTACCGAGAGCTAAATAGGAATAGTCGGCATTAATAGATACGAGATATAGTCACTCCCGAATGCTTACATTTACATCCTAGTTGAATCAACTAGAGACTTCTGATTCCGTTTTTAAACATTCAAAAAAAATACTTGTTGGCCAACATTTTATTTTTATTGACTACCAACATGGTTAAATCGATTTAATTTCTTTGATTTGGTTACATTCATTCACTAAAACAATAGTCGGCCGAAATGAAATAGCATCTTTTTCAGGGACAGTACCGTAGGTGCAAATAATTAATGGATCTCCAACATGCGCTTTTCTAGCAGCAGCGCCATTTAAAGAAATGATTCCAGAGCCTCTTTTAGCCTTAATAATATATGTGGTGAAACGTTCGCCATTATTGATATTGTAAAGTTCAATTTTTTCAAACTCGCACATTTGGGCCGCGTCAAGCAAGGCTTCATCAATGCCGCAAGAACCTTCGTAATTCAAGTCAGCTTCTGTAACAGTCACGCGGTGCAATTTGGCCCGCAACATGATTCGGTTCATGAAAATATCCTCCTAGTAAGAGTTTACCAGTGTCCTTACTATTAGATGGTATATCGATTCATGCTTATTGAACCAGGTACTAAAATGTCAGATCAAAATGTCTTTTAAATCTATGACCCCTCCAATCAAGTGCTTACCTAGTGGTAAGCTGTAGTTGACTGATAAAATAGGTCTACTACCCTTATCAAAACTGAGGATAACAACCTCTATAGCCATGAACCCTTCTGAAAAATCCTCCATAAAACAACGCATTAAAGAACTTTTACATGCAACTGATGCTGTACTCGTCGCGCACTATTATGTTGATGGAGATATTCAAGATCTGGCCCTAGAAACTGGTGGCTGTGTTGCCGACTCACTAGAAATGGCACGTTTTGGTAAAGCCCATCCCGCTAAACATTTAATCGTAGCAGGTGTGCGCTTTATGGGTGAAACCTCAAAAATACTCTCGCCAAATAAAAGAGTCTTTATGCCAGATCTAGAAGCAACCTGCTCTCTTGATTTAGGCTGTCCTAGTCATGATTTTCATCTATTTTGCGACACACATCCAGATCGCACAGTAGTTGTCTATGCCAATACGAGCGCTGCTGTGAAAGCTCGAGCAGATTGGATGGTCACTAGTTCATGCGCCCTTGCAATTGTTTATCAATTGCACCTTTCTGGAAAAAAAATACTTTGGGCACCCGATAAACACCTTGGTAATTATATTCAACAGCAAACTGGGGCCGATATGATTCTTTGGGATGGAGCTTGCATTGTCCATGATGAATTTAAAGCTGTTGAATTAGCGGCTCTGCGAGAAAAACATCCCCTAGCGAAAATCCTCGCTCACCCTGAGTCGCCCGCCAACGTTATTGCCTTAGCTGATATGGTGGGATCTACTGCCAGTATGCTAAAAGCAGTAATCGATGGAACTGCAACAGAATATATCATTGCCACAGATCAAGGAATCTTTCACCGAATGCGTCAACTAGCTCCCCAAAAAATATTAATCGAAGCCCCAACTGCTGGCAACAGTGCTACCTGTAAAAGCTGTGCGCACTGTCCATGGATGGCCATGAATAGTCTATCAAGTATTTTGCAATGCCTTGAGAACCATGTTGGTGAAATTCATCTGCCAGAACCGATTCGTCAAAAGGCCCAAGTTTGTATTGAACGAATGCTCGACTTTACTCAAAAAAATCCAGAACTTCTGGCGATTGCTCAACACGGCTTTGTAGCTCAAATTGGAGCTGCTTGATTACTGAATTCAGAATTCTTGTTTTGATACGTAAGATTATCAATGTACTTTATTGAAGATAATACCAACCCCTTTACGTCGTCAGTAGCCCTAAAATAAGGCTAAGGGCACAGTATTGTGGGTTTTGAAAGTACATATGTTTGTGGATAATCTTTCGTAAAATGAGCGCCACGACTCTCTTTTCGCGATAGAGCACTTAAAACTATTAACCTAGCATTTTCCACGAGATTTCTTAACTCAATTAGCTCCACATTGATTCTAAAACTAGTATAGTATTCATTTACTTCCAGTAATAACAATTCGATTTTCTGTAGGGCGTTTTCTAGTTGTTTAGTCGACCGCACAATGCCAACATCACGCCACATTAAAGAGCATAACTCCGTTCTTCTTGTGCTAAGAATAGATTCATCAATGTCCTCAGCAGAGTTATTTTCAAAAACAGTAACTCTTGGAACATCCTTTTCATGCTGAGATAAAATAATTTGGCTGACTGCTCTACCCATAACAACACATTCAAGTAGGGAGTTACTTGCTAACCGATTTGCACCGTGTAGACCGGTACAAGACGCTTCCCCGACCACATAAAGTTGGTCAATATCGGATTGGCCAACTATGTTAGTTATTACCCCACCACAACTGTAATGTGCAGCTGGAACAACTGGGATCCCATTGGTTGATATGTCAATTCCGCATGATAAACATTTCGAATAAATAGTTGGAAAATAATCTGTCAAAAATCTTTTTCCTAAATGTGTTGTGTCTAGCATCACAAAATCTAATTGATGTTTATTTAACTCGAAATGAATAGCTCTTGCAACAATATCTCGAGGTGCTAATTCCATACGACTATCGTAATCCACCATAAATCGATAACCATTCGGTAACCTTAAATATCCCCCCTCGCCCCTTAAAGCTTCCGTAATTAAAAAAGATCTCTCTGGAGCATGATATAAAGTGGTTGGATGAAATTGAATAAATTCCATATTACTTATTCGACACCCGGCTCGCCAAGCCATTGCTTGACCATCACCGGTAGCAATATTTGGATTAGTGGTGTATTGATAAACCTGACCAACTCCTCCTGTAGCTAGAACAAGGTGGTTTGTAGTGAGAGTTAAGGCTTGTTTGTTTCTAATGTCGAAGACATGCACACCCTTACAACTATTGTTATTTTTATACTTTGATTTAATTGAAATAGGATCTGTGGCCGATTTTTCTATGATCAAATCAATGGCAATCCAATGCTCTAAAAAATGAATTCGTGGATGCGTTCGCGCTTTAGTAAGGAGTGCTTGATGAATGACCCTTCCGGTAGAATCATTTGCGTGAACTATTCGACGATGTGTATGACCTCCTTCACAGGTTAAATGAAGCCCCAAAGGCCCTAGAGAATCTGGGGTAAATAAAACCCCCTGATCTAATAACCAAGCTATCGCACTAGCACTATTTTGAGTAAGATAACGAGCCGCAGCCTCTAATACGATTCCTGCACCTGCCTCAAGAGTATCTGCCACATGCAGCTCAAAACTATCTTTTTTATCAAGAACACCAACAATACCTCCCTGTGCCCAAGCAGAGGCATTCAAAGTTAGCTCATTTTTGACAAGTACCAAAACATCGCGATACTTGGCCACCTCTATTGCTACTGTTAAGCCAGCTAAACCAGCACCAATAATAATGACATCGTGGTGTGCTTTTACTTCTTCGTGTTGGTTCCTAGAAATTTCCATTAAATCGTTATATTATCTTTTTAAAAATAAAATGAATCGATCATTTGACACTACAATGGCTAGGGATTCTATTAAAAATGCAGTGATAATATACCTAACGGAGAAGTGGCAGAGTGGTCGAATGTACCGCACTCGAAATGCGGCGTACTGCAAAGTACCGTGGGTTCGAATCCCACCTTCTCCGCCACCACCCATAAAATCCATAAAAAACAATTACTTATAGATTTTTTTAATAGATTTAACGCACGCGTTACTTATTTGCTCTCTTCATCATAATTGGGTAGGGACGCCGAGTTACTTACTATTCCGCCTCACTCTGATACCCTTCACCACTCCTAAAAAAGGTAGGGGTCATATTGAATTACGCCTAATAGATACAATAGCAAGCGTTAATAAACAACATCCAAGCAAACCCGCTTAATTATTTATACAACTTGAGTCAAGATGATTGATTTTCCTGAACTTTATGGGTTGTAAGAATTGATTGAAAGTTTATCTCGTTAATGTTCCAGAAAAAAGTGTTTGCCCATTGACAACACCTGAGTAAGAAAGTCAGTATGGGACAAAAAACAAAGTCACTCAAATCTATCGATTGAATTGACTTTGTCTAAATCGAATAAAAAAACTACTGTGGCTGATAAATTAGATTCATAAAAACTCCAAAGCCAGGGGTCTTATATCCATAAGCTAATTGGTAATCTGTATTGGCTACATTCTCTACCTTAGCTCGAATCATCCAATCTTTATCCAGTCGCTTACCACCATAAAAATTGAGGACTGT
>Ga0194084_1154_pt1 | contig 5196 bp, 6 predicted proteins | sample LauGreFaBDMM15SN_2_FD_133654 | JGI IMG/M metagenome (GOLD analysis project Ga0194084, IMG submission 133654) | reverse complement strand
CTCTATGCCAGCCTCATTATCAAAGAGATCAAAGCCATTTGATTTTTTTAAATCGCCAATACAGTAATCCACAGCCTCCAAAGATTGCCATCAAAGCTACCGGATATCCAAACTGCCAACTTAGCTCAGGCATCTTTTCAAAGTTCATGCCCCAAATACCAGCTAAAGAGGTTGCTAATCCAAAAATACCGGCCCAAGCTGCTAAACGCTTTGTGATCTCAGAATCATCAATCGTGATTAATGAAATATTGACTTGTACAGCAATAGCAATAGCATCCTCAATCGAGTCTAATAAATCAATAATACGCCCCAAATGATCACTCAAATCACGAAAATATTCGCCTAAAGAAGCTTTATCAATAATCACTGGCACACGACCACCGTTGAAATGGGCAAATTTCTCCAGTAACGGAATAGTGGCGTGCTTTAAGACTGAAACTTTTTGTTTTAATAAATACAAGCGCTCCACATTCAAACGCCCCATACTTTTTAAAAATATATCTGCTTCAATCGCCTCTAACTCAACCTGAAGTTCATTAACTACTTCAAAATATTGATCGACCACATAATCAACTAAGGCATACAAAACATACGGGGAACCCAAACGTAAAAGTTCCGGTTGTTTCTCACAATGCGCGCGCACTCCCAAAAAATCCCGGCTGCTATTCTTACGGGTTGATAAAATGAAATTGGATCCTGTAAATACATCAATCTCACCAACTACTAATTCCTTGCTAGGCGATACTTCAATCAGCTGCGCAACCGAAAAAATAACGTCGCCATACTCCTCTGTTTTAGGTCGCTGATGACCGTGCCGAACGTCCTCAATGGCCAAATCGTGTAAATTAAACTGAATCTGCATTTGCCGAAGCTCAGACTCTGTCGGATCCTTCAGAGCAACCCAAACAAATACTCCAGGCCTTTGGAGATAGTCACTAATCTGCGCAAAACTTAAATCAGCAATCTTTAAGCCATTCTGATACGCAACACAATTAATGATCATAAAAAAACTCCCCTTTAGTTTATCTAAAGGGGAGTTTAATCGTTAAATAAGTAAAGGATTAAATAGGCAATTTAAGCCTTTGCAGCCCACGCACTACACCAACCTTTAGCGGCAACTTGCTTACCCGGGAAAATCTGACATCCGCCAGCATTAGTTCCACCTTTGTACAAGGTACAGTTGCTACACAACTGAGTTGCAACGTGCTTTGGATACTTCGCTTTATCTACTTTGGTACTGTCAGCTTTATATCCTAAACTCGATCCTTGTGGATCATTTTCTGCGAGCATTGGACCATTAGCAAAAGTTTGGCCAGCAGTAGCTGCTGCTAAACCGGTTGCGGAAAAAATTATAAATTGGCGACGACTTGTTTTCATGGAACTTCCTTTCAAGGGATAAAAAAGACTACTAAATTCATTTTTTGTTTTTTTAATACAGCACTTCTAATGATAATCATTTTTGTATTTCATATTTGAGTTCAAATACGCAAACCGCAACTATAGCCCTACAACGCACCACTTATTTGATGCGTTGACAAACAACTTATTTGTAACGACTACCCAATAAGGACAAGAACTCTCGTCGTAAATCGGTATCCTCCAAGAATCGTCCCCGCATAACACTATTAAGCATCTTCGAGTCCATATCTTTAACACCACGCCATTGCATACACAAATGATCCGCGTCCATTACCACCGCTAGACCAATTGGCTTGATCTTGTCCTCCAAAATGTCCGCCAGTTGTATCACTGCCTCCTCTTGGATTTGTGGTCGACCCATTATCCATTCGGTAATACGGGCATATTTAGATAATCCAATTAAATTGCTCTTCTCATTAGGTAATACCCCAATCCAGATTTTTCCAACAATGGGGCATAAATGATGTGAACATGCACTTCTCACCGTCAGAGGGCCAATCACCATCAGCTCATCAAGGTGGGATATATTTGGAAATTCTGTAATGGCTGGCATTTCGCTATATCGGCCTGCAAAGACCTCGCGCACAAACATTTTTGCTACGCGCCTAGCAGTATCCTGAGTATTGTGGTCACTTTCCGTATCAATCACTAAACTCTCTAAAACATCCTGCATTTTTACCTGAACTTCTTCAAGGATTAACTCCAAATCCCCTGGCTCTAAAAATGGTGCAATGTTGTCATTAGCATGAAACCTTTTCTTGGCTTTTTTCAGCTTTTGCCGGATCCTAACCGATACTGGAATACCAATATCTTCTTTTGGACTCGTCTTCAATATTTTGGGGGCTTTAGGCATATGCATCAAGTCAGAATTAAATAAACATTGTCGCAGTAAATCCGATTTGTTTCAGGGGGTGCTATCTTTTAATCAATTTTTCTGATCTTTTTGGCCAATACGTGACTCTGTCCCAGCTAGGAGCTGGCGAATATTTTTTTGGTGGCGCCAAATCAACAGCGCTCCAATACACGTCAAAGATATACAAATTGGCTGTAAGCCAAATAGAAGAAAATAATAAAAGGGGGCAAATATACCGGTAATAAGTGCGGCTAAAGAGGAATACCGAAAAAAGAAGGCAATAATTAGCCAAGTCGATAAGGCAGCAAGACCCAACCACAGATTAATTCCAAATAATATCCCGCAGGCAGTCGCAACGCCCTTACCACCCTGAAATCGATGAAAAACTGGAAAAATATGGCCTATGAAAACTGCTAAAACTACCAGAGACAAAACTACCCCAGAGGTCTCTGGGTCCGTAAACCACCACTTTGCCATCAGAACGGCTACTAGACCTTTTATACCGTCACCGAGTAAAGTCAATACAGCCGCTTTTTTATTACCAGTTCGCAGAACATTCGTAGCGCCTGGGTTCCCTGAACCATAGGTGTGCGGGTCAGGTAGGCGCATCACTTTACTCACTACAACAGCAAAAGAAATCGAACCCAATAGGTAAGCAAGGACTACGGCGATGATTTCAGATAGGAGCATCAGGTCAACCTCGGGGATGGTGTTGTTGGTGAATGGTTTTTAACCGCTCTTTGGCAATATGGGTATAAATCTGTGTTGTCGATATATCAGCATGCCCTAATAATAATTGAACTACCCTCAAGTCCGCTCCATGATTCAGCAAATGGGTTGCAAAAGCATGCCTCAGTGTATGGGGTGACAAGTGCACTTGAATGCCCGCTTGCAAGGCGTAGCGCTTAATTAAATACCAAAAAGCTTGACGGGTTAAACCGTGCCCAGTATGCCGACCAATAAATAAATAATCACTTGCCTTACCCTCCAAAATACTTGGCCTTGATTCCTGGAGATACTGCTCTATCCATTTTCCGGCCTGCACACCAAAGGGTACGAGTCGCTCTTTATTACCTTTACCTCCTACAATATGAATAACCCCTTCATTCAGACGTACATGAATTAACTTTAATTGAACGATCTCTGAGACACGCAAACCACTAGCATAAATTAACTCCAACATCGCCCGGTCGCGCAGACCTAAAGGCTCAGAAATATCAGGCGCTAACAATAGGGCTTCTACCTGCACCTCCGAAAGACTGATCGGAAAGCGCATCATCTGTTTTGCTGGCCTTATATTAGCGCACGGATCTTGTGTTAAACGATTCTGACTAATGGCATACCGAAAAAAACGCTTTAAAACAGTTAAGCGGCGATTCGAAGATGTGGCTTTATCTCCTTTACGCCAAGCCATGAAGGCAGTAATTTCAACGGCAGTTGATTGGAAAATATGCTTGGCATAAGTCTTAGATAGCCATATCGAAAAGATTTCTAAATCACTGCGGTAGGCCCCTAAAGTATTTTTAGCTAAGCCGTCTTGTAACCACAGATTATCCACAAAAGCGCCGACCTCTTCTAAGCTTTGCTGTAAAAGGGGTGACTGAGCCTCAGGAGTCGTGGTACTCAAAATCGGTTTGTCATCGTGCATAGAGTGATAGCTTCTTTTGAACCTCAATTTTTTAAGCTTTACTGTTTCATTGTCTTTTAAATACGACTATTGGCTATTTTTTAGCTATTGCTGGCTAATGATGGCTTGTGCTGATTATTGCTCTTTTTGGGTTTAATTTTTTCCTTCATCTTGCTAAAGGAAAGTCTTTGTGATGAGGTATATTTCAAAGATCTTCGTCAAGTACTTGATAATGAAAAATCGATAAACCTCAGCCAAGCCATAAAATGATTACCTAACTTTGGTTCTAACTGAAGTGATAACTTAGCCACCAACTAAAAACAATAGCCTAGATTCTACCAAAACCGACCTCCCTTACAACTAATTACTCCAGTGAACACCGCTTTTATTCTAATACCCGATTTTATTCTGATTATCTTCGCATGGGCACTCAATCGCTATACGAACTTGAATAAAGAAATTTGGATTAGTCTTGAAAAGTTAGTCTACTGGATCTTATTCCCCTGCCTCTTACTCAGTTCTGCTAGCCGAGCAGTCATTGACTGGGGAGACAATATCCCCATGCTTTTACTCATTGCCGCTGTCATGATCATCATCGCTAGTATCGCCTATGCCAGTAAATGGGTCCTTCGCCCTGACCCTGTAAACCACTTTTCAGGAACTCAAACGGCTTTTCGCTTTAATACCTATATCGCTCTAGCGGTGGCTGGCCGGCTTGGTGGTGAAGCTGGGCTGGCTTTAATGGCTATTAGTGTGGCCTGCATCGTTCCACTATCCAATATGCTGTCAATTATTACTTTAGCAAATAATACGAAACATAATGTTTGGCTGGAGATTCTTCGCAACCCCTTTTTAATCTCAACAGTAATCGGTCTTACCCTAAATTTTTCAGGCATTCAGTTGCCAGAAATGATTCATAACAACTTAGTTCGTATGGGAAACGCATCGATTCCACTGGGTCTCATGGCCATCGGCGCTGGCTTGCAATGGGTCAGTACTAAGAAAGATCTCACCTTAGTGGGTATGTGGGTCACTTTAAAACTCATGGTTTTGCCACTTTTTGTCTTAATCGGTGCCCACATCATTAACTTACCCGAACCGCAACGCATCAATGCCATCATCCTCGCATCGATGCCTACTGCAACTAGCGCCTTTGTAATGGCTACGCGAATGGGTGGCAATGGCGCCATCGTTTCGGTGACTATTTCTGTCATGACGATCTTGGCAGGGCTTACCGTACCTTTTTGGCTTACGATGGCTAAATAAATTAATCTCTAAAATTATTAAAGCTTAAAGG
>Ga0194084_1188_pt1 | contig 5697 bp, 6 predicted proteins | sample LauGreFaBDMM15SN_2_FD_133654 | JGI IMG/M metagenome (GOLD analysis project Ga0194084, IMG submission 133654) | reverse complement strand
CTATTGGACTGCAAAACTTCTCACTGCATATTCCAAATTCACAAGGGTATATTTATGTTTAGCATTTTAAAGCTCTTTTATTATTTGCTTAAGTCAGGTAATCAATTGTTAAATCCCAACCTAAACCCCTTGAAATATGCCCCCATATACGTTAAATATATAGCTACTATTTTGCTTGCTTGTTTTTGGTGTCTTGCGTTTGGCTTATATTTTAGGAAGTTTGAAGGTATCGGCTACAACATGTTTGGTCATATAGCAGTCATCAGTATGAGTTTTATCACTTGGGGAGTATTTCAACTTTCTAAAAAGACCTATGGTTCGAGAATCGGTTCTGCAGCCTATCTTCGCATGCCGGATGCATCAAGTCGTTGCGATGAGTTGACTGATGAGGAAAGATTAGTTCGAGTGAATGCTCTAGAAAAAAAACGTTATTAGAATAAGTCTGAAGTATTTCCTTCGAAGTTAACTGTTCAAGAGACTTACTTAGGTCAGTACTCTAAATCTAGAAAAACAACGCTATGCTAGTGAAGTGACGTCATCCACTAATTTGGTGCCAATAGATTCTGGTGTCCTGGAACTGAATCGATTAAGCTTATATAAGTTTAATCCTATTGAATTTTTCTGGCCCTTAAAACTTCCTTAATAAAAGAAAACATATTTTTTGCCCATAATTGGCATCCCACTACAGTCATATGGCCTGCCTGTCCGGGTTGATCATATTGTCTATGCTCTATATCAATAGGCACATTTTTTATCCAGTGCCCATAATAATACGCTCCGTATTTTTTAGCCATCTCACTTGCCTCTTCATTAGATTGAATAGCCTGATGAGAAACATAAATGGTTATCATCTTTTGTTCTCGCAGATAGATCAGAATATCTCCGGAAGCGCCTATATTAAATCGCTTATTTTTTTCGTTAGGTCCTGGCTCGAATATAACTATTTTGATATTGGGGTTAGCTTTAATACTTTGCTCGAGTCGAGCTTGCATAAAAGTTGGTTTATCGCCATCTAAACCCGAATTAATTACAGTAGCGTTGATCTTTTCTTGTTGCAGAAGATCATTTAGGGTGGATGTATAAGCCTGACCTGCATTTTTACAATTTGTGTTACTTGTGCCAAGGGCTAATATGTCGAACCCGTATGAATTGGTTGAGAGTGAGGCTAGAGCAAAAGTAATAATTATTTTTTTCATAATCAAATACTAACTAACCTAAAAGAAATGGCCCAACAAGTGGGCTCAGATAAATCTAGGTTGCCCGGAGCGGGTCGACCAGGGTCTAGGACCCTAATCCATCATCACAATCGCAACTATTTCCCTTTAAAAAGGTCAAACGCCATGACCTCTAATATACGTTTCCAAAAACTTAATCTGATTATCTTGATGTTCCATAATACTTTTCACAATATCGCCGATTGAAATAACTCCAACTACTTTGTTTTTTTCTAAGATAGGTAAATGTCTAATATGTTTGTGAACCATAATAGCCATACACTCTTCCAAAGAATTAGTCAGCGATACTGTTAATGGCTTTGCAGTCATGACTTTTGAAACAATTGTTTGCTTTGCATTGCTATTCGGCAACAATACCTTAATGGCGCAATCACCTTGGGTAACAATTCCCACTAATACCCCATCATCAATAACTAGGACAGATCTGACTCGGTTATCACGCATCAATAACAAAGCAACTTCTACAGAATCAGATGATCTGACAGAGAAGATAGTGTTGGTTTTCTGATCTATACATTGTTTTACAGTAGTCATAACAGTTCCCTAATAATTTCAAACCATAACTTCCAATAACACTCTGGGCCTAGGCCTGGCTCTAATTACCAACTCATTCTTCAAAAGCACAACTTAAATTTAATTTCTTTGACTGTACGGTTTCTAGAGGATATTTCAAAAAATTTTCTCGATGTCTTCTATAGAACAAAAGCCCTTCCTTTAGGCTGGCTACTGTCGCACCTTGTTCAAGCATCTTGTCCCAAAGATTCCAATCTTCTTGTGGGTGATCGCCATCCTCATACCGCTTCTTATAGCCAATTCTTTGTCCAAAAGTCGTACGATACATCATGGATCCATGATGCTGATCTTGACGATTCCAATAAAAGTCACCCTGATAAGGTAGTGTCTCTCCTGGTACCCGAACTAGGATTTCTTCTTTTAATTCACCAGTAACAACAATGTCATAGGTGAGAATATCTGTGCTAGCATTTGATAACATCTCTATTGCGTCTGAACGTAACCAGTTATCAGCCCCAATAAATAAAACATACTCTGTAGTGATCTGAGAAAGTATGTCTTGAAAGTTATCGACAACACCTAAATTTTTCTTCCTCAATATGTATTCAATATTCGGATAAAGAATTGGTAAATGATTACAATCTAAAGCACCATCATCAACAAATACAATCCTTGCAGGGGGAGTAGTTTGGGAGAGTAATGACTCGATGCAATGTGCTGCAAGATGTCCATATCTGTAGGATGCAATAACGACTGTAATCATATTGGATGCAATTAGAGCACAAAATTATGACATTGGTGTATTTGTAAAATTAATGGGTATTTTTACGCTCTTGGGACTTTGCCAGCTGGTCGGCGCTTCTTTGTTGAAAATCAACCATAGTGTGATAACCCATTTTATAGCAGAGGCAATGTTTACCCAATATCCAACGAGCAAGCCTAATGCGCAGTTTTTGCACCATTTTTTCTCCAAGTAACTAGCATCTAATGTAAACCGAAATGCAGTTTCTTGCTTGGTACACTCGAGAACAGAAGGAAATATTAAGTACTTGCAGAGTTTTGAGCACAAAAAGGATTCAAATCAACTACATTTGGTAAATGACGAATTGAATGCCACCATACGAAATCTTCTAATTTTTGATTGATTAAATCTTACTGAAAGAACCAACCTTACTTTATATTTAATGTCAGGAACTGCCTCAGTTATAGACAAATATACACAGTCAAGCAATATTTAAACATAAGCTTTAAAATATGAAGGCATCATGTTTCTGATGTTACATAAATTAACGAATGGAGTTTATATGAAGAAGGCATTAATTGCGAGTGTTCTCGCCTTTGGTATGACGTTATCAGCTCAGGCTGCGGACATTGTTGATACAGCTGTTGCTGCTGGTTCATTCAAAACCTTAGCAGCAGCGTTAGGAGCAGCAGGTTTGGTTGATACGCTCAAAGGAAAAGGACCTTTTACTGTTTTCGCACCTACCGATGAGGCTTTTGCAAAAATACCAAAAGCTGACTTAGATGCACTACTGAAAGATAAAGCTAAGCTAACTGCTGTTTTGACTTACCACGTTGTTTCTGGAAAAGTGATGGCAGCTAACGTTAAAGCAGGTAAGGTCAAGACTGTTCAAGGTTCCGAGCTAACTGTTTCCACCTCGATGGGTGTAATGGTTGACAAAGCTAAAGTGGTCAAAACTGATATCGCTGCGGACAATGGCGTTATACACGTTATTGATACTGTACTGATGCCTAAGTAAATAGTTCAAAGGCTGGTTGCTAGCGCGATCAGCCCTTTAATAATTAATTAATATACTGACTCATGAATACGTCCCCAAAAAAAATAAATTGAATGCTTTTATTGGGTTTATAGATTTGGAACTTGCCGCATAAGTTATAACAGCAATGCAAAGACTATTATTTGAATCGAAGCACTCCGAACGTGCACTCAATATTTTGCCTAAAGAAGGATGTGCCGAGTACCTGCCAGGAGTATTGTCTGAGCAACATACCGCTAGTTTAATGTCCCAGCTTCAAACATCTATCATCTGGGATTCCGACCAGCTCATTATGTTTGGTGAAAGGGTAACAACCCGCCGCAAGGTTGCTTGGGTTGCTGATACTCAATGTCCATACACCTATTCCGGCGTCAAAAAAATCCCACAAGCATGGACTTCAGAACTTCTAATTATTAAGGCTCAATTAGAAGAACTAGCGCAATCTGAATTTAATTCCTGTCTGCTCAATTTTTATCACAATGGAGACGATGGTATGGGCTGGCATAGCGATAATGAAAAAGAACTTGACCCCTATTCTCCTATTGCCTCTTTGAGCCTAGGTGCTCGACGTAAGTTTGCATTTCGCCATAAAGAGGATAAAACCACAATTCCTATTTACTTAGAAAATGGTAGCGTCTTAATGATGTATAGCCCTACGCAACAGTTTTGGCGACATGCACTCCTCAAAACTAAAACGGTTTCTACATCTCGCATCAATTTAACTTTTAGAAAAATTCATATCCATGGTAGGTAATCAAAATTCCAAATTATCTGTAGCAATCATTGGAGCCGGTATTGCAGACCTCTGCTGCACTTCGCGATTGCAAGCGCGAGGCTTGAGAATGCATGTATTAAAAAAAGTTGTTGGCCCAATGATCGTATGAGCACACGCCATAGCGATAGCTAGTTTGCTGATCAAGGTGCTCAATATTTCACTACAATAAATCTTCTTTTTATTGCGGAGCTCAATACCTGGATCAATGATGGCATACCGGCTCCATCAAGGCAGAGTTGAGGGGCTTAGTTAAGTGGTCATCAGCTAGGAAATGTAATTACCACTCAAGCAATGCTATCAAGTTAATAAGGATAAGTAATGTCAACAGCATCAATTGAATTACGCAATCTCAAACTCCAAACCCAAATTGGTACATATGGACCGGGTGCAACTATTCCCAAAGAACATCTTTTAGATTTAACCCTTCTGATTGACACAAAGCTTGTCCTGATCAAACAAGATGCTATGGAGAATGTTTTTGATTACGATCCCTTAATAATTGAGATCGACAGATTGGCTGGGGACGGTCATTATGAAACACAAGAAAAACTGATTACCCGCATTATCCAGGCATGTACAAAATATTCTGAAATTAAATCAGTTGAGATTAGTCTGAGAAAATTACCTGTACGTGCTGGGTCAGGATCGCTGGGAGTCAGACTAATCATTGATTCGACGACTTTAGAAACTATCAGATCCTCTAAAGACCTCACTTAAAAAAAGTAATCCTCAAAAGATAAATCACTCGTTATTCTAAATGAATCTTAGTACCTGGAGTGGAATCATCCAAGCCATCAAAAGGTCTTATTCTAGTTCTAGACTGTCCCTTAAAAGTACGATTTAGTAAGAGACTATTAATCGACATAGCTCCTGCGCCTAAAGCTATCAATTTAAGGAACGATTAATTATCCCTTTTAGATTTGAGAAATAATCTTATCTAGTTCATCATACGTTTTAAAACCCATGAGTGGCATAAAACTTCTTGGTGAAAAATCCTTCTCACCAATGATCATCGCTGGAACTGCTTGAAAACCCATGGTTTTAAATTCTTTTTCATCCAAAACAACTTGTTTTGTAAAAATAGCGTCATCCAAAGCTTCATTTAAATAAGTAGTATCTAGCCCAATACTTTTTGCAATCTCTAAGATTGCATTTTGGTCACTGATGTCAATTTCTATGTTAAAAAAAGCATTAAAAATTGCATTGGCCATCTCTAGAGACTTATTTTCTGTATATGCATAATAAACACTTTCTTGTGCAAGTCTAATATTGGGTAAAGCTTTAGGCTTTAAAAAGTTTAGATGTTCCTCTATCGCTATTAATTCTTTGGATGCGATTTCAAGATTTTTTAAATACTCTTCGGACGGTTTTGAAAAATTTTCGCGAGTATTTAATT
>Ga0194084_1198_pt1 | contig 5729 bp, 7 predicted proteins | sample LauGreFaBDMM15SN_2_FD_133654 | JGI IMG/M metagenome (GOLD analysis project Ga0194084, IMG submission 133654) | reverse complement strand
GCAGGTATAACGTGAGCGTTGTTTTGTCTGCCCGCCTCGGTATAAGCATCGGCCAGTCCTTTGGTCATTTCTGGCTTGTCTGCATAGGCCCATGTCATAAGAAAGATAGGCTCGACACCTTTTTCACGCGCTGTTTCAGAGTGTTTCTTTGAATAATCAAAAAACACTTTTGAAAGTGTGGGGTGCACAGGACATTGGCTGCAGTCCATCAAAATAACGCTGTCATATTGGCGGCCAGGTGGGTTGAAGCGAACTTCGTTGTCACCCACGAACGAGTAGCGGCCCAAGCCATCGGGTCGCAAATAAGACTCTAAGTCATGCCAATCAATGCCAGAGCCACTGATGGTGAGAGACGTAGCGCGGTGGTTAGCTTCTTTGCCATTGACCGAGCCATGCGCCAAGCGGCTGGTAATATTGTGTAAGCTGTTGTTGTAGTACATGAAGCTATTGCCCACATACAAAATAGACCTTGGTGGATTGGCTGATGCAGCTTTCGTCATTGGCAGCTTGGCGGCATCCACATTTGCGCTAGGCGTTTTGAGGGTTCCGGCACATCCGGCCAACGCCAACAAACTTGCCAAGGCTGCAACTTTTAAAATTGATTTCATTATGTTGCTCTTTCTATTCGTTTTCAATAAGCTGCTTATCGTGATAGAGTTTTGAATGAGTAACAATAATCAAGTACACGCATGCGTGTCAATCATATTTTTAAATTTCATTACTTTTTAGTATGTTTAGAGCACCTCATGAAATGCCCTATCAGCATCGGTGACATCGATCGCCCTCTAAACCACTTGAGATTTTGAAAAAACGCCAATCTCTCTGCCAGTCTGCGCCTCTAGCAAAACAGACGTCATTGTTTGAGTACTTACAGAGGTAAAACATTCTAAGGCACAGATACTCAATAGCCATTTCATTTTTAACCCCTCACTTTTTATATATGTAGATTGAATTTTTATAAAACCCTAATCTATCTTTTAGGATCTTGCCAAGTCTTAAAAGAAAACAGCCCAAGAAGTGGGCTATTGAGATTCTTGGTGGCCCGGGGCGGAATAGTAGCTGGTTAGTTAAGCTTCATCAACAATAGCCCAAGTGCTATCGCCTAATTTTTTGACTGCGTAGGAATAAGTCCAGTTATGGGGAATGCCGCAACTCCAATTATTTGGTCCATTATGAATCAATACGTTGGATTGATTTTTTTGATCAATATATAAGTGATAAACTTTGCCATGAATCGGATTAAAACTAAATTTAGCCGCGTGAACCATTTCTGTAGCATCCAGTCTAGCTTGTAATGCCTTGGCCTGCTTTACCAATACTGCAGCTTGCTCCATGATGCGATCATACTCAAGTTGGGCATTTTGCCTGGCAATGTTTACTGCCTTGTCTTTTTCTTCAAGGACTTTGATCGGTGCAAATACAGGAGCACTAACTTCCATGGGATACTCAATGGCAGCGTGTCTGGCCGGATCGGTATCTTCAATTCGCATGGCTTATCCTTGGATAATTATTAATAATATCTTTATTATCCCTAATTTCAACGATTGCTGCAGACGCGGTTCATCTGGGAAGATTAAACAATCTTAATCACACCACTTCAATTTTATTAGGTGCGATTCAGCCAATATCTATTGTAGAAGTCTCAATGGAGGCCGGCGTCATCTGAACTAAGAATTGTTGAAACTCCCTCAACCTAATCTGTCCTTTAAAAGGACGCGTCATCACACAAAAAAGTCAAGCGTCTAATACTTAGACGCTGAGCTTTTTTGCATGATTGCAGTCGCGAGAGTCGCACATGATCCAAACGGTAAGACAGGATTTGGCATCCTGAATGCGAGGATTAACCATACTTGTCATTGTTTGCTGAAGAAAGGACATTGAACTGTTGCAATGTCACAGGGTTCTTGGTGGCCCGGGGCTGAATCGACCAGAGCCTAGGATGTCTAATCCTATGTGTCACATCCTCTCAATTATTGTAGTTACATTAATATATTGATTTCTTAATTTAATGTAGCTACAATAATATAAGTGAAGTTGACGTTTGATCCTACAAAAGACAGCACTAATTTTCACAAACACGGCCTATCTCTGTCTGAGGCTAAATTTTTAGATTGGGCTGATGCTTTAAGTTGGATTGATAACAGAAAAGATTATGGTGAAATTCGTAGTGTTGCGTTGGCACCAATGAGGCATCGGTTGTATTGTGTAGTTTATGTTGATACAAAAGTGAGCAGAAGAATCATTAGCTTGAGAAAAGCCAATAACCGTGAGATTGATAGATATGAAGAAGAAACTAATTAGACCTAGCGCCAAAGAGGATGCGGCAATTACAAAAGCCGCAAAATCTGATCCTAATTCACGCCCCCTCACAGACAAGCAGTGGGATAAGGTTAAGCCAACTCTAACTCGTGGGCGTGGTCGGCCAATAGGTAGCGGCACCAAGGAACAAGTTACCTTACGGATTGATAGCGATACCTTGGCTTTTTATAAGTCTAAGGGTAATGGATGGCAGACTTTTATTAATCTACTTCTTGGTGAAATAAAAAAAGAATCTAAATCAATCAAGCTCGTTGAGAAAAAGGTCATCAACGGAAACCTCATTTCGACCAAATCTAAGATTGCCGCCTAAGTGACTGGATCCTCTCCCGGGGAACCATCCTGCCAGCCCAAAATCAAATGCCCCGCATGACACAGGGCATTTGATTTTGGTGGCCCGGGGCGGAATCGACCAGGGTTGAGGATGCCCGACTCTATCTAAGAAGTCTATCTAAAAATTTCCGAGTCTTCTCTTGAGACTCTTTTGTGACACTTGGGTCATATCTATGTAAAAAATTCAGGCTTACAGAACTAGGTATAGATACGTCAAATGCATGAGTAGCGCCCAGGTATTTATGAACGTCGTATAAAGGATCATTCAGCGGACTACAGAATCCAATGAATGCCAGCGTGTCATCACCAGCCAAATGTATTTGAGTAGGAATGGTTGGATTTATTGGGGGTGGACTAATTGTACAACCTGGATAAAAAGCAACCGCGGCGGTATATGGAATTTTTTCGCTCTTTTTAACGATTTTAAAATATTCTACATCTTCCTGAATAGCAACTAACGCTAAAACTCCTGCTCCGCCCTGACTAAATCCAATTACACCCATCTTTCCCTGGTGCCAAGGTTGCGTAGATATCCAATGACCAGCATGAACCATATCTCTCGCACGATCTTCTCCCCGAACACCGGCTAGAACTTGTCCTGTATGAACGCCTACTCCACGCAATGAATAATGATCAATGATGACAGCGTTATACCCCCAAGATTGAATTCGAATTGCCCATTCCCTATGGAAATTTTGTACGCCGTCAGATCCGTGAGCAATCAAAACGGTTGGGGCTGTTTTTTTCTGATCAACTGGATATGCTCCAAGCAAAACGGGGATGGAGTTACCATCTCGATCCTTTAGCGAATATGTTGAACACCCACTGAGCATCAACATGATACAAACAATCAATAAGTGTTTAAATTTCAAGAATGCTCTCTCCTTTAACTTAGATATTAGCATTAGATTCTTTTGTCGTTTTAAACGACATTCCGAGTTCATATACTCAATGAGCGTCGATTTAAGCGACGCTCCTCTATACTAATCACATACCAAAGGATAAAGTCCCTTTGTCTTACCGATGGAGCACTTTTGATCCTAGCCATATAGCACTCTTACAATAGGGATTAACTATTACCATCTCTACTGGCTGTCCAAATATTTCTTCAAATCAGCAAGAAATTTGTCTCTTGCGGTTGAGTCTGCACCGGTCCACCCATACCGTTTACTACTTCCAAGCATACTCTTTGAAATTGACCCTATGAACATACCATGAGCCGCGTTGTCGTACCACCATATATCTATGTTAGCTTTCTTTTTCTTTTGTTCTTCATACCAATCAATTGGCGCAACTGTCAAGTTAGATGGGTTAGTAAGCATATTACAATTTTCCGAATTACCTTTGGGTTGAATATTATCTTTAGGGTCTCCGTTGCGCAAGCACAACTCCTGAATTTTCCAGCGCCACTCATCCTGCGCTCTACCACCGTAATTATCCAAGCGTCCATAAATTAAACGCACAGGAACCTTTAGGTCATCAGGGAGTCCTATCCCGTCTACTAGTGTACCTTCTGCAAATACTCCCCTAACATGGTTTGGGTCTACCACTCCAGCAACATTCACAACGGTTGTAGCCCCATTTGATAGACCATGAAAATAGATGCGATTCGTATCTACCTTATCATTTTTAATTGCCCAATTATAAGCACCTAAGGTGACCTTAAAATTCATTCTCTGCTTAGCATTGTTTGTGACAGTGTGTGACCAAAACTTCCAGTCTCTGTATAGTTCATTCATTTGATAAGCATCATAAATTAACGTTGCAAATCCAAGCCCCCGAAACGCATAAGCCATATCTTTTTCAGAAGGACCTAAGCCACCACCTCCATGTGAAATAATCATTAATGGCGGCTTTGTAGCGCCGAATGGTAACTTTAAGTCAACAGATCTATGACAAGGATCAAAGTCTGCCAATACGCCTTTGATCCAATAAACCCCGCTCATTTCTTCCAACACCGCTCTTCCTGAGGGTTGTGGATTACAAGTTTCTGCCTGTGCTAGCGCTATAAAAAACAAGCCGATTATAAAAAGAATCTGGTTTACTAAAAACATAGTCGCCCCTTAAGTATGATGCCCATCAATCTATACGAGCTATAGTAAAACTATAAAAGACCCGTTCGCGCCACAAAATGAGAATTTAACCTTATCATAAATCCGGTCTGACAAAACCAGGAAAAAGATATTTAATTTTGTTTATTGGTGGAAAATGATCTGTCCTTTTAAAGGACAAGTAATCCCGCAAATATCAACCGTTACGTAACCGGACGCTGATCCTGAACAAGACCACTTTTACAGTAAGAGCGGTAGGGCAGGATTAGAGGTATCCCCACTTGTAAGGATTAGAACTCTGACCCGAGATAACGAACGCTGGCTTTAGGTGAATGCTCCATAGAGTACTTTTGAGCAAATAAGATGGGTAACTGATACTTAGAAATAAAAACAGCCGCTTGACAGCTCTGCAAAATTTTTTGAATACCACTAGAATGAAGTTTTAAATTTATTCTTGGAGAACATAATGAAAAATACCTTCTTAGCTTGTTGCCTTTTTTTTCTATCAGGCTTGGCCGTTGCGCATGGTTGTCCTGGCGAAATGAAGAAGATTGACAACGCTCTTCCCAATGCCAAATTAAGCGTCCAAGATACCAGCAAGGTAAAAGATCTTCGTACAAAGGGTGAAGAGCAACACAAAGCTGGTCAACACACTGAATCAATGCAATCGTTGGCTGAAGCAAAAAAGATTATGGGCATTCAATAAATCAAGTCTTCATCAAATCCAAAAAGGAGGCTTTACTTCCTTTTTGGAATGAGCTCAGGAATGTTATATTCCTTTTTGCTTATCAAATGGTCCATTTAATTTTACATTGGTCCAGTTTAAGAACATAGCTGTTGTTACCCAAATTAGATAAGGAGCGATCAACCAACTGGAAATAGGAGAATACGATCGCGGAGCAAGCAGGATTGCTAATACCGATAACCATAATCCAATTGCCTCAATTAGAGCCCAGTCAGGTCGGCGCATCCGGAAATACAAAATACTCCAGAGGAGGTTAAACAAGCCGTTCACGATAAAAAGGATTA
>Ga0194084_1025_pt1 | contig 7434 bp, 8 predicted proteins | sample LauGreFaBDMM15SN_2_FD_133654 | JGI IMG/M metagenome (GOLD analysis project Ga0194084, IMG submission 133654) | reverse complement strand
AAGTAAAACTTATCTCGAAGCGTGTTACTAAATTCACTCGGAGTCATTCGCAGCGATAAAGATACTTGGCTCTCCCAATCTCGTAAAAATTGATCTGCAACTAACAAAGACTGAGTACTACTGTGCAAATTTTTAGATCCTAGCAAAGATAAAAATAAGCCTTTTTCTAAAAAATAGATGGTATCGACCTGACTATTTTTTTTTGCCTCTTGGAGATTTTCAATCTTAAAGTTCTTATCCAACAAGTTACTCGCAGTCAAAAGACTACCGCTTCGAAAGGCATGATTGACTCGAATCGACTCTTGCTCAGACTGCTGATTGATCGTGGCACACCCATTCAGCACGCAAAGAAGAGTAGCTATGAGTGCCAGATGGACTTGAGCGATGAACTTCGAATTGAACACCTTGTTAATCACCTTGAAGAATTCTTAAAAGAACAAATATATAAATATTGCAATCACTGGGATACCCCTTGCAAAATCTTTAGTAAACAGTAGCTTAAAGGTAATCACACCCTCATTTTGCAAAAAACATACCCAAGTTATTGCCAATATCTATATAACGCAACTAAATGCAAAAAGATGACACTTTCCTTGTATTCTCTGCTTCATAGAGTCAATAAAAAAGCGCAATAAACCATCCAAATTGGTAGAGCAGATACGTAAAGAAAACCGTTCGGATTTCAAGCTTGGCTCGGCATTCCCCTATGAATTTCTTCACTGAGGTTGCACTGAATTTTAACGCCATTCACACAGCGACTTTCGTCATCTTGCGCACAATTTTCTATAAGAGCCTATACCCTATATAGAACTGCATAGCATGCGGCTCTAAAAGCAGTTTTTGTCGATATATAGTTTTATGGGAAGTGGGTATACATTAAAAGTTGTAACGCATACTTATCAAATAAGTGCTGCCGCTTCCCTAATTTTTTGTGCTGTAACTGGTAATCCATTCCTCTCAAGAGTCCGGGCAAAATCCTCCACATTTTCAGTGGGTTTTTTTCTTCTTGCCCTCATACCTTTAAAGGCTACCATTACTGGTACATTTTCCAAATCCCATTGATTGACGATGAACTGATCGGGGTCTATAACATTTATTCCATGCGCAGCCAAGATGCTCCCTGGAAAATCTTGATGGTTTCTAGTAACAATACAATCGGCATGCCCCGCAATAGCTGCAGCCAAAACATGAACATCATTTGGATCTGGAAGTTTTAAAGAGCCGGCAATTGAAATCCAAGCAGCTTCTGAAATCTCCCAGTCAGGTACAGCTTCGCGCATGTCATCTCCTCGACTACCAAGCCGCCCCTTAAGATCTGGACGATCGTTCTCTAGCGAGCCAATCCACTCTTCTTCAATTTTTGTAGTCCATTTTGCTGCAAACAGTCCTGTCACTGCAATACTCATCAAAGAGTCTGCTATCGCCAGTTGATAAAGAACACATGCATCAAGTACAGCGGTATATCTTGCATTACCTGCCATATTAATAATCTAAGCCTAATTCGCGAGCGTTCTCTGCAATTCTATCCAGAGCGGCCTGTTGCTTTTGTTGCATCGTGTTCATGTACTCAACTAAATCCTCAAAAGCAATCCTCCGATGAGTACCGACCATACGATGCTTCAATCTTCCCGCTTCTATTTCCTTAATCACAAAAGGTCGTGATACGTTAATGAAGTTAGCCGCTTCAACAGTTGAAAACTCACGTTTTGATGGCATCAAAGTGATTGGACGACCTTCACTCATTGCACCAAGAAGTTGCCCAATAAATCGCAAGGCTGTTGGAGGTAATGAGATAGACGGATGATCGCCTTTATCCGTAGTCAATATTATTTCTACAGATCTAGAGTGATCGAGTGATTCCATAATGCATCTCTGCGCAACTCTAGCCATTTCAATATCTGTTTCTGACATTGGTGGCTGCACTACTTGTTTTGTTTTTTCTAGCGTAGTCATCACAATTCCCTTTTAAATCTTAGTTGCATATAATTAAATGCATCCCAAAGCTGTATTGTAACACTATTAAACGCATTAAATGAAATAAGTGAAGTATCTATATAGTAGGATCAGGGGTTCCATTCCTCTTAATATCTTCAATGATAGAAAGTGCGTGAGGAAGCAAATCTTTCCACGCACCGTCGGGTAACTCACGCTCAATCAATATGTTCATCAATTAAGCCCAGACTGCTCTTGGCGAATTCATTTCATGTGCCCACCGATTAATGTTCTTCCAAATTAGCTTAGGTGCAATGTGATTATCCGCTGCCGCCTCCTCAACCGCAGAAACAATGATTTCTAATGGTGCCTCATCAAGTAATGTTGCTACATGCGGATAAATACTGTCCGTCAATTCTCCGCACGCCAATGAATGAGATAACTCATTGCTTTGAAGTTTTGTCTTGTAGCTGACACTTGCAGTTTTGCTAGCCATATCTAAACCATGATGTTTTTTACTGTGCTCTTGAGTAATGACATCTAACCCCAGTAATGATAGTAAGGCTAGTAACTTGGCTGCACCCAAATCATTCAAAGTACCCTTCTCCAGATGATGGATAGTCGATCTTGAAAGACCGCAAAGCTTTGCTAACCGATCCTGAGATAAACCCAGATCAGTGCGGCGCTACCCAACTTTGAGACCAATTTCACGTAAGTTCATGGGATTATTATCGGATAATTTGTGTAATATATTACACATTATTTAATTAAATAAAAACAAAACCTCTTAATTAGAGTCCCAGACAGCGGTTTACCGGAAAATATATGCTGAGCTTGTAAATGAAAAAGCCAAAATACTGCAATCTAAAAATTGTCCATTGCTCCGCTGGCAGACCTATATATTTATTGGCGTGTGAGCGGTTTGTAAGCAAAATATAGCACCAAAAACACGCTACAAGCCGCTATTTTATTGAGTTTCTGCCCAATAGCTTACTAGAGTGATTGGATTATGAGTAGGCTGCACAATCCTGGGCGGTAATCAAAATTTTCCCAATGTAGTCGCGATTACTGCGGTCAATAAAACGAAACTCCTTATCTTCTATCAATAAACGATCCTTATCCTCCAAATGAAAACAAATTCGCTTTTTAATAATGGGTGTCATTGTATTAATTTCTAACTGTGTAAATTTCTGGGCGTTTTTAATCTCGTAAATATACGTTAAAACTGGTTTTATCGTTGTGCCATATTGACAGGTAGTCGCAGTCCATAAAGCTTTATCATCTACTAAAATCGGCAACTTTTTAGAAATTTTCTCAGCATACTGAAAACATTCTTGACGCAACTTACTACCAAGGGTCTCGATCTTTTCTGGCTTTGTAGAGCAGGCTGTCGTCAATCCTAAAATGATGACTAAAAGCGCCATTGCTCGTAAGGTGCCGATCTTTAAAAATTGCATCATCACTAATAGTGTCCTTTTAAAATTTAGTTCTTCGCTTGATCCTAATTACATCGATTTTGAACTTCAATCAATCTTTAGGCATCCTATACAACAAACACCCAGAAATACCTTTTGTCTCATTACACTGAAAATATCCACTCCGCAGGCGGACTCTTTAAATCATTTCTTTGCTAAACGCCTCGATCTCGAGACAACTTTAGCCGAGTTGATGTATAAAACGCACTGCTCGTATCAATGGTTTACTTTTTTGAGTTTTTCCGCGATTTTTTTACTTTTTCTTTTCCAAGAGTAGTTCATATTACTGCGAAATACTGATTTCTTCCCGAAAAAGATTGGGTTCTCGAATAACCTTAAATAGTCTAATTCCACCTCAGGGCTCTAAGTCAAAAAGCGTTCTGAACAATCAGCTATCTTACCTACAAATACCCCCTTTACAAACGACTCTGTAGCGTTAAAATGAATCTGCTCAGTTTGGCTGTCCCTTTGGTTTTTAGATTGACCGGCCAATTGTGATGCAACTTAAAACCAGGTAACCAAAGATAGCGCTAACGCCACCCTTCAACATAGGAAAATATATGGCAGACCAACCTTGGGATGTAAATGCCCAAAAAAATATAGTCGATTCATTTAGCCAAATGATCGGTTTCCCAATGTCCCATCCCAAAGAGTTTAAAGAATTTGTCCAATGGATCAAATACGTCGGCACACCAAGTCAGGACGAAGTCCAAAAGTATCTAAGCGAAATAAAAACACATATGAAAATCTAAGTTAAGTCGAGTAAATCCTCAAAATAGCGAGTAGCAGTATTTGACATTCTTGCGCTATTTATCTTGCGCAAGCTCTTGCACAGCAATTGAAATATCCATCAATAAACGGCTCAAAAATTTGCCAAATAATTACAAAGTTCCATCAGCCTAATACAAATTAAAAATCTATCTAGTATTTACCCTTATCTAGGCAATATTGCTAGGCCTAAAATACTTCTCCAGGATCATTTTATATAGATCTCGTGTTATGTTCACGCCAAAGTACCCACGCATTTAAATCCCCTTAAAAACCGTTATTTAGTGATAGAATAAATAAGCGTTATTTATCTTTAACCCCTAAAAAAGATTTGTAAATAATTCTCCTATTAAATACTCTCCTACTAGCAGCCTTGCCAATGACTTACTTATTTTATTAACCTTTCTACGAATTCATCGATCACCCATGCTAAAAAATATTCTTCACCTCAGTTTTATCTTTCTCGCTTTCTTAATATCTAATGTTCAAGCACAAGCTGATTACCCGAATAAACCCATCAGGATGATTGTGGGCTTTCCTGCTGGTGGCTCTACAGACATTGTCGGTAGAATCGTTGCCCAAAAACTTGGGGAAAGGCTAGGCCAATCGATTATTGTTGATAATCGCGGCGGTGCCGGCGGCACTATAGGCGCAGATCTAGCCTCCAAGGCTTCGCCAGATGGCTACAACATCTCTATCGGAACTACCAGCACACACGCCGTAGCGGCGGGAGCATATTCGAAGCTGCCCTATGACCCCATCAAAAGTTTTGCGCCAATCTCACTAGTGGCTATTACTCCCTACTTACTAGTCGTTAATCCAAAAGTCCCAGCAAATAATTTAGCTGAACTAATCGCCCTAGCAAAAAAACAACCAGATAAAATGAACTATGCCTCCGCTGGAAATGGCTCAACCACGCACCTAGCGATGGAGATGCTCAAAGATGTCGCAGGTATTAGCGTGGCGCATATACCCTATAAAGGAAACGCCCCAGCTGATCTCGCGATTCTTTCAAATGAGGTCCAAGTTCTCTTTGGATCTATGCCAGCCTTATTACAAAATGCCAAATCGGATAAAGTGCGTGCTCTAGCCGTTGGAACTGCTAAGCGTTCGCCAGCCCTACCAAATATTCCAACTGTCGCAGAATCAGGCTACCCTGGATTTGAAGCTGCTTTATGGTTGGGCGTTCTTGCTCCAGCCGGAACTCCAAAACCCATTATCGATCGACTCAATAAAGAGCTTGTTAGTATTGTCGCTACCACTGACTTCAAAACAATGATGGAAAATAATGGTGCTGAACCAATTAGTAATTCTCCTGAGCAATTTGCCACTATGATTAAGAGTGAAGTTGAAAGATATACTAAAGTCGTTAAAGCTATCGGTATTAAACTGGATTAATGAGGTCAAGCATTTTTAATACATCATTTTTTCAGAGAAATGCTTGAAAAATTGATGTATGGTATCGCCCCTTGTCATCTTGATCAATAATTAAAATTGGAGACATCGTCATGCGCACACGGTACCTAATCCATTGGATCTTGGCATTCGCTCTTTTTCTTTCAGCCTGTACCGCACTATCCCCCTCGATGCCATGGACTACCTTGCTTGAAAATGGTAAGGGTATGGATAACTTTGTAACTCAAGGTGATGCTAATTGGCGAGTTGATAATGGTCTCATCCAAGCCGATCAAGGTAAAGGCGGTTTCTTAGTCTCTAAAAAATCGTATAAAGATTTTGAAATCCGCGCCGAATTTTGGGCTGCGTCTGATACCAATAGCGGCATTTTTATCCGTGCAACGAATCCCCAAAAAATTGGCGCAGATACGTCTTATGAAGTCAATATATGGGATATCCGACCCGATCCCAAATATGGCTCCGGAGCGATTGTTGATTTTGCTGCAGTAACTACCCCACTCCAAAATACAGTTGGAGGAAAGTGGAATGTCCTTGAAATACGGGCTGTAGGAAATGAGATAACAGTTATCCTTAATGGTACCCAAACTGTCAAGCTCAATAACTCCAAATTTGCCGCTGGCCCCTTCGCTCTGCAATACGGCGCAGGTGTTAAAGGTGCCCTTGGTGGCCCCATCAAATGGCGTAAAGTCCAAGTTCGTGAAGCCTCGTAATAGAACCAATCCCATCAACAAACTAATTATTCTTTCGTTAAATCTATGAAAATCACCATTCCACAAATTACTACCCTCTTTTTAACTCTCTTTTTAAGCGGAATAACGCTCGCTCAAAACTACCCCAATAAACCAATTAAAATGGTCGTACCATTCCCTGCAGGAGGAACCACAGATGTCGTGGCTCGGTTGATTGCCCAGCGCATGTCCGAATCAATGGGACAAACTGTGGTGGTTGATAACAGGGGTGGGGCAGGCGGCGCAATAGGTGCTGACCTTGTCGCAAAAGCAGCCCCAGATGGTTATACAGTTCTAATGCATAACCTTACTTTTCCACTATCCTCAGTTGCCCAAACTCTAGCTGGAATTTCACCATTTAACCCAGATACAGCCTTTGAAGGGGTCTCTATCGCAGTCTATGTGCCTTTTATTCTTACAGCTAATTCCAAAGTACCCGTTAAAGATCTCAAAGAACTAGCTGGCCTACTTAGTAAAGATAAAAGCTTGCAATATAACTACGGATCAACTGGACCTGGATCAGCAGTTCATGTATTAGGTGAGGCATTTAAACGTGCCGCCAAAGTTGACATGGAACATATCCCGTTCAAAGGTGCCGCACCCCTCAAACAAGAACTGTTATCAGGACGAATCCAAATTGGAGGCGATCAGTTATCTACCTCGATTGCAGAGATTAAGGCTGGTACCCTCAAAGCTATCGCAACTACGGCTAGTAAACGAATTAGCATCCTACCAGATGTCCCAACCGTTGTTGAACTGGGCTACCCCATGCTAGAACTAGAGGGATGGAATGGGGTCTTCGCACCAGCAAAAACACCTAAAGAGATTATCGACCGACTGAATAAAGAGATTATTGCTGCAGTTCGTAATCCAGAGTTAGCTGCTCGGCTCAATGATATGGGTGCTGAGCCTGTAGGTTCAACGCCTGCCGAACAAACGGCAATTTTTAAAAAGCAAATGGACCAGTTTCGGGGTGTTATTAAAGAAATGAAAATGAACTAGTCCTCATAGAAATCATGAGATATCAAAAAGACCAAATTGTAAAGTCACTCGAGTTAAAGTTACTACAGGTAACCCTAAGAAAGGTAGTGCTTACATGAAACTACCTTTTATTC
>Ga0194084_1192_pt1 | contig 8521 bp, 10 predicted proteins | sample LauGreFaBDMM15SN_2_FD_133654 | JGI IMG/M metagenome (GOLD analysis project Ga0194084, IMG submission 133654) | reverse complement strand
GTATCAGCCAATATTCAAAGCAAGGATACGAGATAAATACTTTAACTTTGTTTTTATTAATTTCTTCTAAAGTTAATGCCTTCTATAAATTTATCTGATCGTGATTATCTCTATCGATTACACAAAATACCCAATCATACTTTCTTGAGCGGCTAACTGCCTCTGAAACTATGTTCAATGGGTCTGTTTTCCCAATATGATCAAACAAGACCTCTGTATGAGACCTATAGAATATTGAAGCTTCTTCCAAATATATTTTAGAAGATTTAGAATCTTCACAAATGACAAGAACTTTAGGTTGAGATTTAAACTTTGCCGAACCCCTTTTAAAGGATTCACGAGTCCGATTCATTCTTAATCTCTTTTTTAATTAACGGTAAGCTCCGATAACGACCTTCATAGTAACGCTTTTCAACATCTTCACCTTCACGACCTTCGAAGTCATATACCGACCTCAAGTGGGTGGCGCCATTAAAATCTCGTTCTGTCATCCATATTTGATCTCTTCTAAGAAACTTAGAGTCCATCAAGTGAGTATCGTGAGTGGTAAAAATCAATTGGCTATCTAGTTCACTTTCAATGTGTTTTTGGACAAGCGCTTCTACTAATTTTGGATGAAGGCTACTATCTAATTCATCGACTACTAAAACTGATTTAGCATCCTCTTTCTCTGTATCAAAGTCCCTAAAAATAAGCCAAGACAAAGCAAATCCTAATAAATTTTTAGTACCCTCTGACTCCTCATCGAAATCAAAAACGGCTTCCCCCAAATTTGATAAATGAGTTAATGAAGTTGAAATTTGGTTAGTAACTCTCCTTTTAAGAGCTTTTTCGCCGGGAACCACCCCATTTTGAATGTTATTAGTTAATAAAGTCTTCAGGCTATCTTCTTCCTCTTCATACCTTTTAGATTGAATACTCAAAATAGGTATATCCACATTACTTAGTAGCTTGGCAACTTCAGTTCCAAATGAGGGGTGATCTGCTATTAGTTTTTGTGTCATTCTTGAAGCAGGTTTCATCCCATCAGATTCGATCATTAATTTTGTTAGCCATTTATAAGGGGTTTTAAGCTGAATAAGTTCTTCATTACTGTTTGCTACAGCCTGAGCTAGAAATAATGTTCTTGGGCCTGTTAATTTTCTCCACGCCTCATGTAACTCTGAGCCTCCCTCAAGATGTGGAAATTTATATAAATCTGTTCCATTTGAGTAACTTCTCTCGTATAGTAATCTCGGTTCCCCTTTTTCATAAAGAGTCATCTTTTCCCAATGTATGCGGTCTGCAGTTAAAGCAAGTTCGAAAGAGTATCTAATTTTATTTTCAATAAAATGTACTTCGAAAATTGATGGTTTTTCCAATAACCCCAGATCAAATCTAAAGGGCGAAACAGGTAAAGGTCTATTTTCAGCTGTAGGTAGGAGGCTTACTAGTTGCTTTAAAAGCTGTAATCCCTTAACCAAAGTGCTTTTTCCAGAAGCATTTGGTCCATAAATGGCAAGCGCTTTTAAAAGTGGGGGGAACTTGGACTCTCCAATGATTTGTGGCTTTATGACGCTCCCTTTTTTATGTATTCTTGGGGCAGCCACCATTGACAAAGTTTCCCTTGTTCGTACAGATCGGAAGTTTTCTAGAGAAAATTCAATTAACATGCAGTTTTTTTTCAGATAAATGACTATATTTATCCAAATAATACCATTTTTTTACATTAAATGTAGAAATTTTGCAATTCAAACTTAGAACACTCCAAGGAACTGGATAGTTTTTAAACGGGTTTCAGTTATGATTTATTTGCATTGCAACTGATCAGGGTTACCCCGTAAACTCATTCTTGCTTCAGCCTTACAGCGATTCAAAATGACCCAAAGGTAAGGTTCGTGGAACATAAAAATAATGTCAAACGATGCTTTACCAATAAGGAAATTGATGAAATATGGAAGAGTGAATTACCTTTAGCTTACCTTTTATATACTGAAACGTTCCAAGATAGATGAATATCGACAATTATCCAATTTAATCAATTACATAAGTCAAAAAGAAAGCACTAAGTTATTTTTAGCACTCAATTCCAATGAGTGCTAAAATAAGAAATTATGACTATCGCACTCTCTTTAACTTCAGATCATCAAAGCACCTCTGGGTCTTTAAGTTTACTGCCGCAAATGCCCTCTTTACCAAGAGGTGGAATGGGCAGCTTGGAGTCCTATATCTCCGCGGTAAACCAAATGCCCATGTTGACTGCTTCCGAGGAAATATCGTTAGCCCAAAGACTTGCCAAAGATAACGATCTTGAAGCAGCTAGGCGCCTTATTATGAGCCATCTGCGTTTGGTCGTCTCCGTTTCTAGGCAATATCTTGGCTATGGACTACCACACGCTGATCTCATTCAGGAGGGTAATATTGGCCTGATGAAAGCCGTTAAGCGCTTTGATCTGAGCCAAGGTACTCGGTTAGTTTCTTATGCCATGTATTGGATTAAAGCCGAGATTCACGAATTCATCTTAAAAAATTGGCGTTTAGTGCGGGTTGCAACTACCAAACCTCAGCGTAAGCTTTTCTTTAATCTACGTAGCAATAAACCAAACATCCAAGCAATGTCGCCTTTAGAAATTGATGCGCTTGCCAAAGCCCTTGATGTGAAGGCCTCCGATGTTCGAGAAATGGAAATTCGTCTTGGTGGGCAAGATGTTCAACTAGAGCCAGATCAAGATGATGATCAGAAGATCGCTCAAGGTGCTTGGATGGCTGATTCGCGTCTTGAACCAACTCAAGTGCTCATGAAGCAAGAGACTTTTGACCTCGAGTTGCATGGCCTGAACAAAGCCATCGAGCAACTAGACGAGCGTAGTAAATTGATCATCCAATCTCGCTGGTTAGCCAATCAATCTGGCGAAGAGGCCATGACCCTCCATGAACTTGCCGCGAAATTCAATATCTCAGCCGAGCGTGTTCGACAAATTGAAGTGGCGGCGCTTAAAAAAATGCGTACTTTGCTCGTTAGCTCTTAAAGAAGTTTTTAAAAAAATGCGTAGCCTAGCTTTAGGCCATGATTACGATTTTTTCTCTTCTACCGCAGAAGTTGCTGAATATCCTTCACCAGTAGATCCGGACTGTGACCATGTTTGACATATAAACGTAGTTGACCCTTTGGATCGATCACAAAGCTAGCCGCTGTATGGTCGATCGTATAACTGGTTTTATCCGCATTCGGAACCTTTTGATAAAAAATTCGATACGATTTGATGATCTGATCGAGCTCCTCTTTGTTCGATGGGCGCAAGCCTAGAAATCGCCGATCAAAGCCAGGGACATATGCCGATAAAATTTCTTGGCTATCCCGCTCTGGGTCTAATGTAATAAATAGTACTTGAACCTGATCTGCCTTAGAGCCTAAGTCTTCTAATGTTTTTTTAAAATCGATCATCGTCGATGGGCAAACATCTGGACATTGCGTAAATCCAAAAAAAACAAGTACGACCTTACCATTAAAGTCTTCAAGCTTTCTGAGTTTTCCATGATGATCAGCTAACTCAAACTTCGGCGAAAAGGAACTCGACCCCGTTATGTCAACATGATTAAATTTGTACTGCTGCGAACAACCGATTAGACTTAGCAAAAGTACGATAAGACTTTGCCGAAGAAGCCAAGAAATTGTTCCATTAGACATAATGATCAATCAAGAGTACTGCAAATAAAAGAGATAAATACCATATGGAGTACCGAAATGTTTTTTTAGCTAGGTAATCCGAATATTGGTAGTAAAGCCGAATTGTGTAATATAAAAATATGAGCCCAAGAATTAAGGCGGTTAACAGATATAACAGCCCACTCATGCCATACACATAAGGTAATAAAGATGCTGCCAACATGATTAAGGTGTACAACACAATATGTAATAGGGTGTACTTTTCCCCATGGGTATTCGGTAACATGGGTAATCCAGATTTCTCATAGTCTTCACGTCGGTAAAGCGCTAATGCCCAAAAATGTGGCGGCGTCCAGACGAAAATAATTAAAACTAATAACCAAGCTTCCGGCGGAACCTGATCAGCAACGGCTGCCCAACCTAATGCAGGTGGCATCGCACCAGATAATCCACCAATCACAATATTTTGTGAAGTGGCTGGTTTTAAAAACCAAGTGTAAACCACGGCATAACCAACAAAAGTGAAAAAAGTTAGCCACATCGTCAGCGGATTAGCAAAATACCATAGCAGCAACATCCCAGATGCTCCCAAGATGGCAGAAAAAATAAGAATCGACTTGACTGAGAGCTCACCCGTGGCAGAGGGCCTCCAAGCCGTTCTCTTCATCTTGGCGTCTACTTTTTGTTCAATCAGGCAATTGACCGCAAAAGCCGCACTTGCTAATAAGGTAATTCCTAATGAGCCCCCCACCAAAATGCGCCATGGCACCATACCAGGCGTGGCTAAAAACATGCCAATCACGGCACAAAATACCGCAAGTTGTGTAACCCTGGGCTTTGTCAAAATATAAAATTGACGCCATTTGGGTAATTCTTTATTTAAACTTAGAGTCATGAATCAATCGGTTTTGGTAGCGCCAATAAAATGAGTTGCGTCGCACAAATTACTAATAATGCAGCGCCACCAGTATGCGCTAAAGCAGCAATCATCGGCCAATTTAATACTACATTCGATAAACCTGTACCAATTTGTAAAAAAATAATGCCTATTAAAGCTTTACGCCAAAACGTTAATCTGCTTTGCCATAAAAAATCACCCTTCAATATTTCTGCTTTAGTCATCACCAAAAAAATAATGACTGTTAGAAGAATCACTAAGGCGCCTAAACGATGAACCCAATGAATGGCCGTTAGGGCATGAACTGAAAGATATTCACCAGAAGCTGTCTTCCCAAGCTCTCGCCACCAAGTAAAGCCATGCTCAAAATCCATTTGGGATGGTATCAACTCACCATTACATAAAGGAAAACCATTGCAAGCAAGCACAGCGTAGTTCGTGCTTACCCAAGCTCCTAAAAATATTTGCCACAAACTGACCACTAATAAAATTATTGGCCATGCTAGGGAGTAGCTTGGAGATTTTCTGAAAGCACGATTTTGTTGATTAGCAGAGTGACTAAACTCCCCCAAGCACGTCAAGCCAATGACCAAAATCATTGCCAGTAATAAGTGCATACTAACAATCAAGGGTTGTAACTTCAAGGTAACTGTCCATGCGCCAAAAGCACCCTGTAGGCAAACTAATATCAATAGAACCATCGCACCATAAAAAGTCTTAAGGCCCAGCGTTGCCCGTTTCAGCCATGCCACTACTACAAGTACGATAATTAAAAATCCTACTCCACTAGCAAAATAGCGGTGTAGCATTTCGATCCACGCCTTCGTGAGTGTCACCGGCCCAAATGGCATTTCTGCTTGTGCTAACTGAATCTCCTGAAGAGCTAATAGCGGGTTTGAATGGCCATAACATCCCGGCCAATCAGGACACCCCAGCCCAGAGTCTGTTAACCGCGTAAAAGCACCAAACAAGATTAAATCAAACGTGCAAAATAATACTAGCCATACAAATCGGTGATATTCTTTGGCACTTCCTTTGACCATGGCATACGTCAGCGGTATTGTGCCGACGATTAAAGCGATAATTGCGAGCTGAAGTATTAACTGTAGGGACATTTTAGAGCTCGCGTCTTACTGACGATACTTACCAGTGGGATTCCACTTCAGCAGTTTTTCGATATCTTTACGCATTTTTTTAAAGTCAAGCTCATTATTTTCTGTTACAAAACGCATCATCCTATTACCCTGAGGATCAATCAATTGAATTGCATTTTTCGCATTATCTAAATTTAACCATTCTTCAACACGAGCCCTTTCCTCTTTGCTACTTGGGAGCACAATAATACGCACCCCTGCAACTTCAGGATCATAGGCCTCTAATAATTTTTGGCTAACCGACGCACTATCTAAATTTAACCAAATGATCTGCAAACGACCTTTTTCCTTGCCAAGCGACGTCCTAATCTGCCTCATCAAATAGAGTAACTGGGCACAATCCTTTTCCTCCTGCTCACAATTGGCGGCAGGCCTAGCCATCAATAAAGTCCACTTACCATAAAACTCGGGTTTTAAAAGCACCTCGGGCGCCTCTTGAACTGGATAAACTAATTGCCCATAATTAGTCTGACCTCCTGTTGGTTTGATGAGATAAAACGTCACATAGGAGGCAATGACCGGTGCTGCACAAACAAGCAACACTAAAAACATTTGCCAACGGCCACGTTGCGTGCGTGCATTAATCTGCTCCTGACTTACATTAGCAGGTATGAGCGGTATGTCGTTTTGCATAATTTAACTAGTCGATAAATCTCTATTATCGCAATGATTGAAATCTCTTGCGCAGGCCAGTAAAACCCCAAAAGAAAAATGTCATGAGTGCCAAGCCAAACCATTGCGCAGCATAAGCTTCATGCTTTTCAACACCGAGAGTCGGAGCAGGCCAATGACGGTCCAAGCCGTCCTCTAATTCCGCCTGATTTTGTCGAATCACAAAAGACAATTGGGCCCACTGATTTTCTAGCTTCTCTTGTGCTAAATCGATATTCTCTTGCAGTTTTCTGCCGTCTGAAGCCATATCAGTAGGTATTTTTAGTGTCTCTTTTGAAAACTCAAAAGTTTTACCCTCCTGCGCAAATACCACGCCCTCTACGAATATCTTTTGACCAGAAGTAATTACCTTCGGTACTGCCATACGTTCTATAAAACTTCTTGGCACCCACCCCCGATTCACCCAAACAATTTCCTTGGGACTATCTTTAATTTGCAGGGGCATTAACAAAAAAAAACCTGTTGTAATGCCAGTTTTTGGATCTCGCCCTTTCGGATGTGGACGGTTAGCTAACCAAATCGCTTGATCAGAAAGCCAAACACCTGTTGCTTGGATCGGTCGGAACATGTCATCTACACCAACCAAGTCCATCCCAGCCCGTATCGGCTTTTCTTGGCCTTTCGCAAGGATTTCTAGAGCTACGCTCTTTTTATAGTCAGCTCGTCGAATCTGCCACATGCCAAGTTGAACTCCCAAAACGACCAGTAATACCATCGCTATAAAAGCTGTCGGCCTAGTTCGAATATCATGTATCAATGGATTATTCATACTTTAAAAAAAACAGCGATAATTTATCCATGAAAATCTTAATCCCAATTGTTTTTATTGGTATCCTAATAAGCCTTGGGGCAGCACTCTTTTTTATGATGCGTGACAAAGGCTCAAGTTCTAATATGGTTCGATCTCTATTTTTAAGAATCGGTCTGTCTATTTTCCTCTTTATTACGGTCTGGGTTGCTTATTCCCTTGGATATATTCAGAGCACCGGTATCCGAGTCGGGAGTTGATGTGCAAGGTCGAAAAAAAACCGCTGTAATTACAGCGGTTTTTTTATTTTCTAAACTACATCCAATAAATAACCAAATAAAGGCCTAACCAAACTACGTCAACAAAGTGCCAATACCAAGCTGCACCCTCAAAACCAAAGTGATTTTCGGCAGTAAAGTGCCCCTTCATTAAACGCACTAAAACTACCGCTAGCATAATCGCCCCTAAGGTGACATGAAAACCGTGAAAGCCTGTCAGCATAAAAAATGTTGAGCCGTATATACCTGATGTTAACTTGAGGTTGAGTTCACTGTAGGCGTGCACATACTCATATACCTGAAAGCATACAAATAAGAAGCCCAAAGCAACCGTGAGCGCTAAACCTTGTATAGCCTGTTTACGATTATTTTCTCTGAGGGCATGATGTGCCCAAGTTATCGTTAAACCTGAAGTTAATAAGATCGCTGTATTAATCGTTGGAATAGGCCATGGACCCATCGTTTGAAAAGACTCTACCAAGCCCCCTGGGCCAACATTGGGCCAGTTCGCAGCAAAATTAGGCCAAATTAATTGATGATCAATACTTCCTAACCAAGGCATAGCGATACTTCTAGCGTAAAACAGGGCGGAAAAGAATGCCCCAAAAAACATAATTTCAGAAAAAATAAACCAGCTCATTGACCAGCGGTATGAAATGTCTACATTTACCCCATTTCGGCCACTCTCCGACTCGGCAATTGCTTCACCAAACCATTGGTATAAAACAAATAAAAACCAAAGGGTGCCAGCGCCAGTTAAGTACGCTCCCCAATCAACACCATTTACCCACTGGGACATTCCAAAGCCAAAAGCGAGTAGGCCAATACTGGCCCGAACTGGGTGCCGAGATGGCTCAGGCACATAGTAGTATGGTTGCGTTGATGAAGACATGTTGCTCTCCTTAAATATCTACAAATAAACTACGAAACAAACTTAATCAATCACTACTAACTAGCCAATACTGCCCGAACTATTAAAAGCAGTATTGTCATAAAACCAATTACCCCGATAACAGCAGCAATTATTACATGAACAAAAGACAAAGAAGCCATATCTTCCTGATGCCCGTCACCCCTTCTTACTCCTAAAAATCCCCAAAGTACAGCCCGCATGGACTTAAAAAA
>Ga0194084_1148_pt1 | contig 8790 bp, 5 predicted proteins | sample LauGreFaBDMM15SN_2_FD_133654 | JGI IMG/M metagenome (GOLD analysis project Ga0194084, IMG submission 133654) | reverse complement strand
ATTCAGACGGACCGGCACACGATGCATGCTAATCCGGGCGTTGTTATAGGCTGTACAGATTGTCATGGTGGTGATGCCAGTATTGCTTTGCCTAAAACAGCCAAATCCCCCAACATTAAGAATGATCCCGTTTATCAAGCAGCGCTTAATCAGGCGCATATTTTGCCTAGAGATAAGAGTTATTGGAATCATACTGCTTCAGCCAATCCTGCTGGTTCTTATGCGCGGCTCAATAGAGAGTCTCCTGAGTTTATTCGGTTTATTAATCCTGGTGACTTGAGGATTGCTAGAGAAGCTTGTGGTGCTTGTCATTTGCCAATTATTCAAGCGCAAGAGCGCAGCCTCATGTCAACCTCTACGATGCTATGGGGTGGCGCGGCTTATAACAATGGTATTTTGCCTAACAAAAACTACAATTTAGGCGAGTCTTACACACGCGATGGTAAGCCTGCTGCAATTCGAAATCCCGGTAAGCCGTCTAAAGACGAAGTTGCTAAAAAAGGGATTATTGAGCAAATTTATCCCCTGCCTGCCTGGGAGACAATTCCTCCGGGCGATGTCTTTCGGGTATTTGAAAGTGGCGGTCGGGTAATTAATTCGACTTTCCCTGAGGTTGGATTACCTAATTCAACGGGCCAGTTACAAAGGTTAGACGAGCCGGGAAGACCGGACATTAAACAATCCAATCGTGGCCCTGGGACAGGCAGTCGGATTTCTGTTCCGGCGCTGAACCTCGCTAAAACACGCCTGAACGATCCACATCTATGGTTCTTAGGGACTAATGATAATCCTGGGGATTATCGCTCTTCAGGTTGCACTGGTTGCCACGTGATTTATGCGAATGATCGCGATCCAAGACATTCAGGGCCATACGCAAAATACGGTAACACTGGCATGACGCAAACACTTGATCCTACCATTCCTAAGAATCGTTCAGGACACCCGATTCGGCATGAATTCACGCGCGCAATTCCTTCGTCACAATGCATGGTTTGTCATATGCATCAACCAAATATTTACGTGAACTCTTATTACGGCAATATTCAGATTGATTATGAAACGGACGCCCCTAAATTTTGGCCTGAGAAACAGCGTTATCCATCGCATGCAGAGGTTCGAGAGATTAATGATCGTAACCCTGAGGGTGCTGCTGTTCGCGGCAATTGGTCTGATCCGCAGTTCCTAAAAGACGTTTGGTTAAAAAATGACACGTTTCAAGACTCTCAGTACGCGGACTATCATGGTCACGGTTGGAATTTTAGAGCAGTATTTAAGCGTGACAGAAAAGGTACTTTATTAGACGCGAAGGGGGGCAAAGTTGCAGACGATGACCCGAATAAGTTTAAAAAAGCGGTCCATATGGCGGATATCCATTTAGATAAGGGGATGCACTGCGTTGATTGCCATTTTTCTCAGGACATGCATGGTAATGGCCATATTTATGGTGAAGTTGCCCAGGCTATTGAAATTGACTGTGCCGACTGTCATGGCACATCGAAGCAATATCCGACCATGTTTACAAGCGGTCCAGCAGCTAGAAAAGGCGGCATGAATATGCTTTCTTTGAAAACGCAGGACGGCCGTAAACGTTTTGAATGGCGTTCAGGAAAACTTTTTCAGCGGGCTTCTTTAGATCCTAATTTGGAATGGGAAGTTAGTTTGGTAAAAGACTCAGTCACGCTTGGAAGCCATAACTACAATGAAAAATCTGCCCGCGCTAAATTGATGGCGGCAGGCCCTGAAGGACAAATGGGTAAGTGGGGTGCTGGTAGTAAATCTTTTGCCCACGATAATGAGAAGATGACTTGTTTTTCCTGTCACACCGCATGGACTACGAGCTGTTCAGGATGTCACTTACCAATTGAAGCAAACAATAAAACGGATCGTCTGCATTACGAGGGTGGTGAAACCAGAAACTATGCCACTTATAACGTGCAAGTGGCAAGGGATGATGTTTTCCAGATCGGTAAGCATGGCCCAGCCAAAAATCACCGTATTGCGCCAGTAAGATCTAGTTCGGCGCTAGTTTTATCCTCTACAAATAGCAATCGTGAGAGGATTTACATTCAGCAACCGCCCATATCATCGAGTGGTTTTTCTTCGCAGGCTTTTGCGCCGCATTTTGCACATACTGTGAGAACGACTGAAACGAAGACTTGTACGGACTGCCACGTATCCGATAAAAATGACAACAACGCCATCATGGCTCAATTGCTGTTACAAGGTACTAATTTCGTCAACTTTATTGGGCATTATGCTTGGTTAGGTGCCGAGAAGAATATTGAAGCGGTGAAGGTCACGGAGTGGGAAGAGCCCCAAACGGTGATTGGAAGCTATTTACAAAAATATGCCTACCCGGATTATTTTAAGAACCACTTATCACTTGATTTACAGTTAACCGAGTCTCACACAGCGAAGACTGCCGACCAAGTAGGTTGCCTGCAAATGCGTGGTGAGTATATGTTTGTTGCCGAGGGTAAGGGTGGCTTTCGGGTTTATGATATTGCAAATATTGCTAACAAAGGGGTGAGTCAGCGGATTATCAGTGCGCCTTATTCGCCATTAGGAAACAACTCTTTCGTGAGTTCTAAAAACGCCACCTGCATGGCCTTACCAACCAATCAGCCGATTGCGCCAGATCGCAATCAAGGTGCATTAATGCGTGAAACAAACATGGAGCAACCCTTCCATCCAATTTATCACTACGCTTTTGTAGTGGACTCTGAAGAAGGCTTAATTGTTGTCAATGTAGACACCTTTGCTGATGGCGATCCGAAGAATAATTTCCTAAAAAGAGCTATTACTTGGAACCAAGATGGTAAGTTAAAGGGTGCTCGACACATCACCTTGGCTGGATATATTGCCTATATTACGACGGATAAAGGTATTCAAATTGTCGATTTGAACGATCCCTTAAAACCCAAGCTTGGAGCCTTTATTGCCCTCCAAGATCCAAGAGCGACCGCTTTGCAGTTCCGTTATTTATACGTAACTACTGCTAAAGGTTTGCAAGTCGTCGATATGACAACGATTGCTGCTCCGCAATTATTAGGCGCTGCCATCCCTCTGAGTGATGCAAGGCGAGTATATTTAGCAAGGACCTATGCTTATGTGGCTGCAGGTAAAGATGGACTAGCAATTATTGATATAGAAAAAGCTGATCAGCCTAAGGTCTATCAAATGTTTACTGCCGATGGACAAATCAAAGACGCCTCGGATGTCATTGTTGGCTCAACGAATGCGTCCTTATTTGCGTATGTAGCTGATGGCACAGAGGGTTTAAAAATTATCCAGTTAACTTCGCCCGAATTACAGCCAAAGTTTTACGGTTTCTCACCAGAACCCAATCCACGACTCATTGCCTTGAAGAAGACCAGGTCCCCAGTTAGAGCATTATCAAAAGGATTAGATCGTGACCGAGCTGTTGATGAGATGGGTGAGCAGATTGCTGTTTTTGGCCGAATTGGTTCACGGCCATTTAATCGTGCTGAAATGGAAAAGATGTACCTAGATGCAAATGGTAAAACTTGGAAAGTATCCGATGTTGGTGATCCGAATGATTACTTACCATTAATGTCACCATTGATTAAACGTTAATTGTTGAGGAATAGATAATCATGCCCAGCTTATACCTTCGCCCACTTCTTTTTGCTTGGAGTCTGATGTGGAGCCTCTTGACGTTCGCAGCCCCACCCCTGCCTCATCAGGCGCCTGCCGTTAGTCAAGGAAATATTAATTGTGCAAGCAGTACCTGTCACGGCTCTATTACGCCTTGGCACGATACGAATGTATTACAAAATGAATATACAACTTGGTCTATGTATGACAAGCATAGCCAAGCGTATAAGGTACTATTTAATGACGAGTCAAAACGTATAGTTAAAAATTTAGGGCTCAAGCAACCCGCCCACGAGGCTAATCTGTGTTTGGACTGCCACGCGCACAATCCGCAACCGAAATTGCGTGGCGAGCGCTTTTTAATGTCTGAGGGGGTTAGTTGCGAGGGTTGTCACGGGCCGTCAGAAAAATGGCTAAAGAGCCACACAGTACCGGGAGTTACGCACGCTCAGAATGTGGCGAATGGGTTATATCCGACGAGTAATCCTGTCGCTCAGGCAAAGCTATGTAATTCCTGTCACGTGGGTGATGAATCGCGTTTTGTAACCCATCGTATTATGGGTGCTGGCCACCCTAGGATGTCCTTTGAGTTAAATACCTTTATTAAAATTGAGCCGCCGCATTACCGAGTTGACTCAGACTATATTATGCGCAAAGGGAACGTGCAGCCAATTCGGTCATGGGCAGTGGGGCAGTTAACGACAGCTAAGTCGATGTTAGATACCTTGGCAGATTCAAAAAGAAACCATGACGGGATTTTCCCAGAATTAGTACTTTTTGATTGCCATGCCTGTCATCATCCGATGAGTAATAAGCGCTGGTCTTCACGAAATGCCATGCCGCCTGGCGTAGTTCGTTTAAATGACAGTAGTTTATTGATGGTGCAGGCCATCTTACAAGCTACAGATACTGCTGCTGCTAAGCAATTTAATACACTGAATATGCAATTGCAGATGGCCACTACGGGTAACACAACGAAAGGCAGTCAAGCAGCATTTTCTAGGGTTGAAGAGACGGCAAAGAATCTTTCCAAACTCGTGACCGAATTGCTCCCGAAAATTGAGAAGAGTAATTTAGATCAAAGTAAGTTACAGGATATTTTCATGGTGCTTGTAAAGACTGGGCCGAGTTATACCGATTATGCGGGTGCTGAGCAAGCCTATATGGCTATAGCCAATGTCGGTAATTTGATGTTGGAGAGTTCGCCTGGAGGCGCTTCTGAGCAACTGAAGAAGAGCATCGATCGTCTTAAAAAAGAATTAGCCAATGAGGATACCTTTGCTCATAAGAATTTTGTGGAAGAATATAGTAAGTTAGGTCAATTGATGCAGGATAAAAACGGAAGAAAATAATGGATACCCCGCAATCTAATCAAGCAAAGATGATGTTTGCCGATGTTCAGGCGGACTATGATGTTGTCATTATTGGATCTGGCCCTGCTGGCCTAGCTGCTGCTGCACGAGCGCATGAGTTAGGTAACCGGCATGTACTTTTAGAAGCAGAGAATCACGCCTCAGATACGATCTATAAATACCAAAAGGGTAAGCACGTGATGGCTGAGCCTGGTGTCTTGCCACTGCGTTGTGGTTTGCCATTTGCTGAGGGTAAGCGCGAAGTTATTTTAAATGATTGGAATAAAGGTTTAACCGATCAGGGTATTCATATTGAGTATCAAAAGAAGGTCAATGGCATATCGAAAGCGGGGGCTTCTGGACCGTTTCAAGTAAGCTGTGAAGACGGGACTGTCTACACTAGCCGAACTATTATTTTGGGGATAGGCTTACAGGGAAATGTTCGTAAAATGGGGGTTCCTGGCGAGAGCTTACCCTTAGTACAGTACACCCTAGCAGATCCTGAAGAGTTTAAAGACGAGACAATTATTGTGATCGGTGCAGGTGATGCCGGTATTGAAAATGCCATCGGCTTAGCAAAGCAAAATAACGTTTACCTCATGAATCGGGACGATGAGTTTGGATACTGTAAAGATGGCAATCGCAATTTAGTTCTAGCCGCTGAGAAAGCTGGGCAGATAAAGATTTGTTATAAAGCTTTTGCGGTTGAGGTGGTTGAGACCGGATCTAATCCGCCCCTAGAGTTTGTTTTTGATGGTAAAAATGGTCAGGAGCGTATTGCCTGCCACCGGATTATTGCTAGGTTAGGAGCTATTCCACCGCGTAAATTAGTAGAGAGTTTTGGGGTGCAGTTTCCCAATCAAAATCCAACTTCATTACCCGTTTTATCGGAATCCTACGAGTCCAATGTGCCAGGCTTGTTTATTGTCGGCGCACTAGGCGGCTATCCGCTGATTAAGCAGGCCATGAATCAAGGTTATGAAGTTGTCCAGACGATTAATGAATTGCCTGTGGTGCAAGTAGATGAACCGATCTTGCGTGAGCGCTTGGCCGGTTGGCAAAAGAGTAAGTCGATTTCAGAGATATTGGATGAAGTATTAGCTCGGGTTGACCTATTTAAATCGTTGACTAAATTGCAGGCTAGAGAGATTTTAATGGAGTCCAATAGCCGTCAATATAAAGCTGGTGAGGTTATTTTTAAGAAGAACGACTATACAAATACTTTTTTCACCATTTTAGAAGGCTCGGTCGATATTGTGTTTGAGAAGGATGGTGAGAAGCCTCAGGTCATTTCTCTGCCGGCGGGAAATTTCTTTGGTGAGATGGGCTTAGTTTCTGGGCGAAGAAGAACTGCAACCATTAAGGCCGGTAAAAATTGTATAGTTTTAGAGACTGCTCGACGCGGTATATTAAAGTTAATTGCGACGAGTGATGAGGCGCGTAAAAAGATAGATGCCCGATTTATTATTAATTCGTTGATTACTTATATTGGCAATGTGTTTAGTGTGGATGATTTACTCGAGTTGTCCAAAGAAGTGGAAATTAAGCGGTTTAATGCGAAAACTACTATTTTTAAAGAAGGTGATGAGCCTGATGGACTGTATTTAATTCGAAGTGGATCAGTATCGGTCTCTAAAAATATTAATGGTAAAGACCAAATATTGGCTTATGTATCTGCGGGTAACTATGTGGGCGAGATGGCGCTTGTGGATAATTCGAAGCGAACTGCTTCAGTGAATGCGGTGGTAATGACAGAGGTCTTGATACTCAAGGCCGAGAGCTTTAAGAAGATGGTTGATAAAAACCCAGTGTTATTGCAGATTATGCGCGCCAAGATGATCGATCGTACTCGCCAGAACACTTCGCATGAGGCTCTTGGTCAAGATCAGTCGGGGATTGCCAACTTCTTCCTCAGTCAGGGATTAGGCGAGGCTTCAGATGTTTTAGTGATTGATGAGAGTTTGTGTGTGCAGTGTAATAATTGTGAAACGGCATGTTCTGAAACGCATGACGGCGTGTCACGATTAAATCGTGCTGCTGGTGCGACTTACGCCAAATTACATATTCCGATTGCTTGTCGTCATTGTGAAAATCCAAGTTGTATGAAAGATTGCCCGCCGGACGCATTATCGCGAGGCTCGAATGGTGAAGTTTTTGTCAATGACTCATGCATTGGATGTGGCAACTGTGAGCGTAATTGTCCTTATGGTGTGATCCAAATGGCGGTAAATAAACCGCCTAAAAAGGGCGCCGGATTATCTTGGTTATTATTTGGACTTGGTGAGGAGCCAGGTCATAGAGCTCCTGATTACGACCCTGCAGCGCGCAAGCGTGCGGTGAAGTGTGATATGTGTAAGACAATTCCAGCGGGGCCTTCTTGTGTACGCGCCTGCCCAACTGGCGCGGCTATTCGAGTTTCTCCTGAAAAACTCTTAAAAGAGTTTTTAGGTTAAGCTTGCCTCGTAGTCACACAACAGGTCACTTATCAAAATGACAGGGACTATTCAGGCAAGGACTATTCAGGCAAGGACTATTCAGATCGACGTCGTTTCTGACGTTGCTTGTCCTTGGTGTGCCGTAGGATTTGGGGCCTTAACTCAAGCAATACAAGAGATTGGTGATCAGGCTAAATTTGAAGTTCATTTTCAGCCATTTGAGTTAAATCCTAACTTGCCGGTGGGCGGACAAGATGCGATGGAGCACTTGACTGAGAAATACGGGATTGATCAAGCACAGATGGCTAAAAATCAGGCGCAGATTCGTTTACGAGCCAAAGAGGTGGGCTTTGATTTTCATCCAGAGGGGCGCAAAAGAATTTATAACACTTTTCATGCACACCGATTATTACACTGGGCTGCTTTAGAGAATGGCTTAGAAGCTCAGAGCCGATTAAAAAAAGAGTTACTGATCTCTTATTTTTGCCTGCGCGATAATATGGATTTGCAAACTACACTCATTGCTGCAGTTTCAAGAGCTGGTTTGAATTCTGATCGTGCCATAGAAGTTCTTAATCAGAATGAGTTTGATAGTGAGGTTCGTCATATGCAGCAGCACTATTTGGACTTAGGCATTCACTCCGTGCCGTCATTTATATTAGATGGTAAGTACTTAATGGCTGGGGCTCAACCAACGGAGTCTTTTGTTACTGCCTTTAATCAGCTGCTCACGAAGCAAGATTAAGCTCTAAGCTTGATGCGGCTTTTCTTGCGCACTCCAGCGCTTTAGTAAAGAGATGGTCGATAGTAGTTGATTTGCCATAGCAGCTTGCATATTGCCTTTTGCTAGTGCGTTCATTACGACATCGGCTCTTGTTTCTTCGGGGAAGGCAGTCAACATGCGAAGTATTTCTGACTCAGAAAGTCCCTCATGAAAATTAGCCCGCACCTCAGCAACAGTTAATTCTTGATGCGCATATTTTACTTTTGCAAGTTGCAACAATTCGGTTAATTGTTGCGCTTGAATCTCAGAAAAACTAGGCTGTTGATTTGCCTTTGTTGTATCTTGAGTTTGTGGGATTATTTTTTTAGATGGTCTAGAGTAAGTTGGACTATCCATAGTAGTCTTAATTTAGGAGGATAAGTTTGCAGATTAGCATAGTTAAAGAGATTGGTAAACGTTCGAACTTGCCCAAAATTTTTGGGATTCCCAATCGTTTGGGAATCCCATGTGTGATTTAGAAACATGATGATTCCTTTCGAGTAAGTGTATTAAATTATTAGTCCAGTTATTAATCGGCAGAATTTTTTTGATTAAAGCTTGAATCACGATCAACTGAAAGTAAAGTCTACGTTGGGGATTTAAAAATTGTGACTTGCTTGTT
>Ga0194084_1038_pt1 | contig 10999 bp, 10 predicted proteins | sample LauGreFaBDMM15SN_2_FD_133654 | JGI IMG/M metagenome (GOLD analysis project Ga0194084, IMG submission 133654) | reverse complement strand
TCAAATCGACCTGAGCAAGCCAATTCTGGCAAAACAACAAGAAGAACTCCACCGCGCGCTTGCAGAAAATCAAGTTATTTTCTTTCGCGATCAAGATATTAGTAAAGAAAATCATGTGACGTTTGGACGGATCTTTGGCGATCTACATATTCATCCTGCCGCACCACACGTTGCCAACATCCCAGAAATGATGCTTATCCAGGCAGATAAAAACTCACCCCGAGCGAATGGTGAAGTCTGGCATACCGATGTCAGTTGTGATCAAGAACCTCCCATGGGAAGTATTCTACATATTTACGAATGCCCAGAAAATGGTGGCGATACGTTGTTTGCAAGCATGTACGCTGCGTATGATGCCTTGTCAGACCGGATGAAAACTTATCTGCAGGGCTTAACAGCCTGCCATGATGGCGAGCCGGCGTATCGCGGAACGTACGCTAATTTTGGCGTACAAGATAAAACGAATTACCCGCACGCTGAACATCCCGTAATTCGCACCCATCCAATAACTTTAAAAAAAGCACTCTATATCAATAAAGGATTTACTTCCCACCTAGTTGGAGTACCTATCGATGAAAGCGATGGCATTCTCAACTATCTATTCGAACATATGGAAAACCCATTATTTCAATGCCGCTTTAAATGGCAAAAAAACTCTATCGCTTTTTGGGATAATCGCTGTGTTCAACATCGGGCTATGTGGGACTATTGGCCAAATACACGCAGTGGCCATCGCATTACCGTGGCTGGTGATAGGCCATTTTTCCAAGCCTAAATACCTGTCGTAGTGGATTTAATTGGTTTGTAAAATATGAACCGGAGAAACCTTAAAAATCTTGACGTGTAAAAACCAACTCGATAAACCACTCAAGATTACTCCCATAACAAACCCAAGCAAAATAATCCATGCCGGAAATGGCATGGATATTTCTAAGGCATTATTGGCTAAAAACCACGCTGTCATACTCGCGCAGAGTCCACTTAATAAACCACCAACGCCACCACAAAAAACAAACTCAACCAACCAAGTTCGTGCTAAAAAAGCCTGACTAGCGCCCATTGTCTTTAAAACAGCAGCCTCACGCACGCGCCGATCTTGAACGCCTGCTAAAACAATCAATAAAACTAACAAACCAGCTATTAAGGTTAATAAAAAAAGAATCTGTATTGCAAAAACTAATTGCATTAGCACGCTACTAGCCTGCGCTAAGGATTGCTCAGTATCAACAACCGTGATATTTGGATAGGCCGCAATAATATCCATATCCATACGTTGATTCTGCTCTTGCCGATATGCCACAATCCAACTTTGTGGTGCATCTGATAAGAGTTCTGATGGCGTCATTGCAAAAAAATTGACGCGCATCGTATTCCAATCTAGTTTACGAACCGAAGTAATCTTCGCCTCATAACGCAATCCTGCCACGTCAAATTCAAGAACATCTCCTAAGCGAAGTTGAAGCGTTTTCATTAAGCCTGACTCAATCGATACCTGTTTAATATCCTGACCCGACGAGAACCAAACACCATCTACAATCTGATTTTTTTGGGGTACCTTGTCGGCGTAAGATAGATTAAATTCTCGATCAATTAAACGCTTGGCATTATCTGCTTGATAATCTTTTGAACTGACCTCGCGTTGGTTTATTCGTACTAACCTGCCCCGAATCATGGGATATAAATCAAAATCTAACTGAGCTTGAGTCGTAGTTAATAACTGCAATACTCCCTCTTTTTGATCAGGCTGAATATTTAATAAAAAACGATTAGGTGAGTTTTGAGGAATGCTTGATCGCCAAGCACCTAAAACGTCGATCTGCAGCACGATTAATAAAAGCAATGCCATCATCGCCACCGCTAGGGTAGTAATTTGTTGGGCAGCAAATTGAGGCTTCCCTTTGAAACGCTGCGCTGCAAATCGAATGCCCGCAGGTAAACGAACCCGATTAGCGAAGAGCTCTCCTAAATACCGCGCTAAGAAATATCCTACTCCCCCAAACAAAATCACACCACCTATAAATGCCCCTAAAATAATGCCTGCTAGTTTGAAGTTTTGTGCAATCCAAAATAGTAAAACTACGTAACTGCCCAGTCCAAATAAGGCTGTAGTGATATAACCCAATGTCCGCTTACCACCAACACTTCGTAATGCTTGTAATGGCGATACTTGAGTCAAGGCAAGTAACGGTGGCCCCGAAAATCCAAAGAGTAACGTGATCGAGACGAGTAAACCCCACCAAACTGGCCACCAAGATGGGTTTGGTAAGTCTTGATCAATCAAGTTACGCATTCCCCAAATAAATAGCTCATGAAAAACCCATCCAAACAGAATTCCTAAGAGACCTCCTAAAATAGCCACCACGATGAAATGTTTGGCGTGACTCCATAAAATTTGTCCACGCGACGCCCCAAAGCATCGCCAGACTGCCGCAGTGATGCTCTGTCGCTCCACATAACGCTGCGAAGTTAACGCAATACCTACAGCCGCAATCATGGCTGTTAATAGTGCAACCAAAGATAAGAACCGATTTGCTTGATCCAGTGTCTTACGCATCAAAGGTTGACCGTTCTCCATCCCTTCGATTTGCACTCCCCTCAAATCTTCCTTTTCAATGAGATTAAGGGCCCACTCCGTATATTTTTTTACATTTACTTGAGCTTGCTTCAGGGACATATCGGCAGACCCAGCTAATAACAAACGATAGCTTGCACGACTGCCAAGCCCTAATAACTTGGTTGCCGCCAAGTCATCTTCATGCATCATTACGCGCGGTGAAAAATTCATAAAAGATGCGCCGCGATCTAATTCACGGTCGATGAAGTCACTTACTATAAATTTGACCTCTCCTAATTGGATCTTATCTCCAATTTCAATGTGCAGGATCTTTGCCAATTGAGGATCTATCCAAACTTGCCCACGCTGCAAAACTGTTGAACCATTTTTCAGTCGCAGCATACCGCGCAGTGGGTAACTACTTGAAACTGCTTTCAATGAAACAAGCTTGGCCTGCTCCCCAAATTGCGCCATGGTCGGAAACACAGTTGTTTGGCCAATACGCAGTCCATCGGCAAGCGCTTTTTCTAAAAAAACTGGCCTAATTGGCTTATCACTGCGAATAATTGCATCAGAGGCAATTAATTCTAGAGCATTATTTTCAAAAGTTTGGGCTAGGCGATCTGATAAAAAAGTTACACTAGTTAATGCTGTAACGGATAGAACTAGAGCACAGAAAAGCCAAACTAATTCCCGTGATCCAGTGATCCGCCTATAAATAGAGTTACTCATACAATCACAATGATGCCTATCTCAAATGCTCTTAGTGGCCAGCATAACTACCACCATCAATCCGCAGTGTCGCACCAGTAATATACGACGCTTGCTGGCTCGCTAAAAATGTTACCGCAGCAGCATATTCCTGCGGGTCACCGTAACGACCAATCGGAATAGCCGCCAGTAAGCGGGCGCTAATTTCAGCAACTGTCTTTGATTCTTTCTGTGCACGAATTTGATCTAATTCATGCAACCGGTCGGTCGCAATCCTGCCAGGTAAAACAATGTTCACCGTCACACCATCTTTAGCTACTTCGCTCGCTAAGGTTTTAGACCATCCCATAATTGCAGCACGTAACGTGTTTGAAATCGCTAAACCTGGTATGGGAGAGATCATCCCTGAACTGGTACTCGTAATAATTCTTCCCCAAGCTTTTGCTTTCATCTGCGGCAACACCCGATCAGTCACCTTCATCAACAGCAAAACTAAATGATTAAAGTTAGACTGCCATAATTCAATCGATTGATTTGCCGCTGACGTAGGCGGCGGTCCACCAGTATTATTGATCAATATATCAACCGGACCGACCTCTTTTTCAATCTGAGAAATCTTTAAATCAATCTCGTTTAATTGATGTAAGTCCCATGGCAAAACAGTTGCACTTCCGCCAGCTTCTATAATTTGCTTGGCGGTCTGTTCAAGCGCCTCTACCGTTCTGCCCGTCAGAACAACGCGAGCTCCCTCCTTGGCTAAGGAAACTGCAATCGCTTGACCTAAACCCTTACTTGAGGCCAAAACCAAAGCGACTTTACCCTGTATTCCTAAATCCATCTTTTTCTCCCCGAGTTAATTATTTTTAGCATTACAAAACATACTCTCTCATTGCCAAGCCTGCTCCTGCCGTTGCAGTAATGTTTCCCACCGAACTAATAATTGATTGAGTGTCTCACTCACTTGTGTAGCCCTCTCTTGCAGAGCCTGCGCCTCCGTCGGACGATTCATATACAACTGAGCATCGCTTAATTGTGCGCTTAAATCACTTTGTTCACGCTCCAACGCTTCAATTTGAAGAACTAATTCGTCAAGTTCCTTTTTTTCATATTTATTCAGGCCCGAACTTCCCTCGGCCAACTTATTAGTTGGTGATGGTTGATTACTACGCGACTTCGCAGGATTTGTAATCACCTTTTGACTAGCGCCTAAATAGGCTAGTCGGCGCTGGTTTTGGATCTTCCAATCCTCATACCCACCCTCATATTCGCGCCAAGTACCGGCACCTTCAAAGGCAATCATGCTAGTGACCACATGGTCTAAGAATTGGCGATCATGGCTTACTAAAAAAACTGTTCCACCATAATTTTGCAAAAATTCCTCTAACAAATCTAGCGTATCAATATCTAAATCATTGGTCGGCTCGTCTAAAACTAATACATTCGCTGGCTTAGCAAATAATCTGGCTAGAAGTAATCGATTTCGCTCCCCACCCGATAAAGTTTTAACTGGCGACCTAGCACGCTCTGGCGAGAACAAAAAATCGTTTAAGTAGCTCTTCACATGCTTTCGCTGACCACCAATTTCTACCCACTCACTGCCTGGGCTAATGAAATCTTCTAGACTCGACTCTAGATCAAGGGCCTCACGTAATTGATCAAAATAAGCAATTTCAATCATGCTGCCTTGCCTGACTTCACCAGATTGCGCTTGCAATTGGCCTAAGATAATTTTTAATAAAGTCGACTTCCCAGCACCATTCGGACCTAAGATACCTACTTTATCACCACGCAAAATTGTCGCTGTAAAGTCATTCACAATGCGTTTTTCTCCAAACGAAAAGCACACATTTTCTAAACTAGCGACAATCTTGCCAGTTCGCTGACCAGCATGAATATCTAATTTGACCTGACCAACTAACTCTCGCCTGGCACTTCGCTGCTCTCTTAAGACCTCAAGTCTTGCAATACGACCAACACTGCGCGTTCTTCTTGCTTCGACACCTTGCCGAATCCAAACCTCTTCCTGAGCTAATAATTTATCGGCGCGCGCATTAGCTAAAGACTCATCAATTAACTGCTTTTCTTTTAAGTCTAAATAAGACTGAAAATTCCCAGGATAACTCCGGATCATTCCCCGGTCTAATTCAATAATACGAGTTGCTACTTGATCAAGAAAAGCCCGGTCATGCGTAATAAAAATGAGTGCCCGGTTCATACTAATTAAAAACTGTTCTAACCATTCAATCGAATCCATATCTAAATGGTTCGTGGGCTCATCTAACAACAAGACATCCGGTTGCGTAACTAAAGCTTGGGCTAAGGCAACCCGTTTTTTATTTCCGCCAGATAACTCAGATATCTGCAGATTACTATCTAAATGTAATTTTTGGAGTACTTCGGTAATTTGCTGCTCCCAAGCCCATCCCTGTTGTGCATCTATTTGGGTATATAGCAAGTCCATTTGAGATCCGATTTGATCGGTCCACTCTTGCATACTGAGCGATTCATACTCCTCTCGCAAACGCTTGATATTCTCCATACCCAAAGCGACCGTTTCAAAAACGGTAGCTGATGACACAAAAATAGGCTCCTGAGCGACATAAGTAATACGAATTTGTTGTTGCTTTTGAATGAGGCCGGAATCTAATTTTTCTATCTCAGCAATGACTTTTAATAAAGAAGATTTACCCGCACCATTGCGTCCAATTAACCCAACCCGCTCCCCCTCCTCTAAAGAAAATGCTGTATTAGCTAATAAATCAACGTGCCCATATGCTAAGTTAGCATTACTTAATACAAATAAAGCCATGAAAATCAATCTTTTAAAAGTGGGTGACATTGCCAAGAATTGGCGTATTTTGTCTTCAACTTCTAATTTTAAGCCTTCTTCAGCGCACTTGCCTGATAATATCTAAGTGGAAAAAATACGAATCTCTAAATTACTCTCTACCCAAGGTCTTTGCTCTCGTCGAGAAGCCGATCTCTATATTGAACAAGGTCTTGTGACCGTTGACGGTGAAGTGGTCACAGAACTAGGTACGCGTGCTTTTGCGCATCAAAAAATTGAGCTGAAAAAAGCTGCGCAGCTTCAGCAAAGCGCACGTGTCACCATCCTACTCAATAAACCAATCGGCTATATCTCACATCTGGATGAAGATAAAGATTACCCACCGGCTGCTAGTCTAGTAGTGCCTGAGAATTTCTTTCAGACGCATTTAGATAGTACTAAAAATGCAAAATTTAATACGCGCGGACTAGCCCCAGCGGGTCGACTTGATATCGATTCATCCGGATTATTAATACTTACCCAAGATGGGCGCATTGCTAAATTACTCATCGGTGAAAATAGTCCGATCGAAAAGGAGTATTTAGTTCGTGTCGAAGGAAAACTTCCCCCATCCGGACTAGCCACCTTATGCCATGGATTAAGTCTAGATGGACAAGCACTACAACCAGCAAAAGTGAGCTGGCAAAATGAGAATCAACTACGCTTCGTTCTCAAGGAGGGGAAAAAAAGACAAATACGCCGTATGTGCGAATTAGTAGGACTGCATGTTGTCGGTCTCAAACGGATTCGTATTGGACAAATACCACTTGGCAATCTACCAGTTGGTGCTTGGCGATATTTGCGAGCTAACGAAAAGTTTTAAACTACCCATGCAGCCGATTCTGAATATTTCAGCCTATCGCTTTGGTGTTCTCGAAAATCTTTCTACGTTGCGGGATGATTTACTTGAACAAGCTATCAATCAAGGCATCAAAGGTACCATAATCATTGCCTCTGAGGGGATTAATCTTTTCTTGGCCGCACCGAAAGAAAATATTACTTCTTGGTTAGAATGGCTTTGTAAAATTCCAGCGTTTGAAAATATGACCACTAAAAATAGCTGGTCTACGTACCAACCCTATAAAAAAATGCTTGTCAAAATTAAACCTGAAATTATTCGCATGAATCATCCGACGATCCATGCCCATGAAAAACGAGCGCCAAGTATTACACCCGAAAAACTTCAACAATGGCTTAAACAAGGACATGATGATGTAAATCGTCCAATACTCTTATTGGATACTCGCAACAGCTTTGAGGTAGCATTTGGCACTTTTAAAAATGCCGTCCATTTTGATTTAAAACAATTTAGCGAATTTCCATCTGCTCTAGAAAAAAATCAATCTGTACTCAAAGATAAAACCGTGATCAGTTTTTGTACTGGAGGTATCCGCTGCGAAAAGGCCAACCTCTTCATGCAAGAGGTTGGGATAGAAAATACCCTTCAACTCGAGGGTGGTATTCTCAATTATTTCGAGCAAGTTGGTCAAACTTTTTATCAAGGAGACTGTTTTGTGTTTGATGAACGTTTGGCCCTAACACCAGGCCTGCAAGAAATTCAACTGAAATCCGATCAATCAATCGCTAAAAAGCCCCTATAGCTCTTACAGCACTCAAAGCCCTGAGCAAATTAACTAGCGAGCAAACTGAAATGCTCAACAGAGGGTGGCTTTTCAAAGTAAGGTCCAACGATGCCGCGCCAGACAGCAAAAGCAGGCGACTCACGAAAGTCAACAGTGTGATTCTCTAAAGTCTGCCACTGAATCATCAAGATATATCGATTCGGACTTTCTATCCCCTTTTGGATATGAAAACCTAAAAAACCCTTGGCGTTTTGAATAACCTCTCGTACGCCTCGCTCAATGGCCTCTTCAAATTCAGCATTTTTACCTGCCCCAATCGTAATATCAGCTATTTCTAAAATCATTTTTTCATCCTTATCCAATTTTCTTTAACGTCTCTTTGAATACAGTTGCTCTCTTCGCATATCCCTGCGCAGCCTTGGACATTCGCGCAATGTCCTCATCCGTTAATGCCCGAACCACCTTTGCTGGCGAACCTAAAATCAGGGACCTCGGCGGAAATACCTTGCCTTCAGTGACTACCGCTCCAGCCCCCACTAAAGATTCTTTACCAATTACCGCATTATTTAAAACAACAGCTTGAATTCCAATCAATGCCCCATCTTCAATCGTGCAACCATGCAACATGACCTGATGACCAATTGTGACATCATTACCGAGCGTTAATGGAAAGCCCTTGTCAACGTGCAAAACTGCACCCTCTTGAATGTTCGTGGAGTTCCCAATCGTAATTGGTTCATTATCTCCCCGGATCACAACACCAGCCCATACTGTTGAATAAGTTCCAACAATTACTTTTCCGATGATCGTTGCCTCAGGGGCAATAAATGCCGTTGGATCAATTTCTGGGACTAAATCTCCTAATTGATAAATTGTCATTCGATAAATCCTTATTTAAAAAATTGATAGGTATAAATACCTAAGATTGTCAACATAATCGACCCAACTACATGCATCAAAATCGTTCCAAGCGCTAAAGTGAACGAACCATCATGCAACATTTTTGTGACCTCTGCGGAAAATGTCGAAAAAGTAGTTAATCCACCCAAAAAACCCGTAATAATGAGTAAACGCCATTCAGGAGCTATTTCAGCGTGTTGTTCAAAAACCGCCATGGCTATGCCAATCAAATAGCCCCCTAATAAATTTGCGCATACGGTGCCAAGCGGAATAGCTGAATATATTGGATTGAGCAAAATACCAAAAGTCCATCGCAATACAGCCCCTAAGGAAGCGCCAAGGCTAATTGCTGCTATCGATTGCCACATCACTTGCCCCCTCCTTGCTATACAATCCAATCCATTCCATCAGCATTGAGTTACCGCAAGTATGGAGTAACCGTAAACATTGAGTTAACCAAATAGGTTAGCTCAATACTATTACAAGATTTGAGCAACCTGTTCAAACGCTAAACGCGGACCACGTGGCCAAATTTTAGTAGTATCAGCCTGATGTCCAATATTGAGTAAAAAATTGGATTTAAAACGGCCATCGGCAAAAAACTCGGCATTCACTTTCGCATTATCAAAACCCGACATAGCACCACAGGCATAACCAAGTGCTCGAGCACCTAAGATTAAATAACCACCCTGCATAGAACCATTTCGAAAGCCGGCAATATTCGCAGCCTCTGGATTTTTATCAAAAATAGCTTTGGCATCCATCGCTGTAAATTGGCTGGGTAAATGCTCATAAAACTGTGTGTCGTAAGCAATAATGACAGTCACTCCAGCACTCTCAACTTGCGGGACATTGCCAGGAGTTAATGCTGGCATCAATCTAGCCTTGGCTTCCTTAGATTTTAAAAAAACAAATCTGGCAGCTTGTAAATTGAACGCTGTTGGCGCCCATTTGATGAGATCATAAATTTCGTGGATCTGAGCATCAGTAATCTCGTCAGGCAAAAAACCGTGCACAGTTCTGCCATCAATAAATAATTGGTTCAGTGCAGCATCATTTAATTTACTAGTCATTATCATTTCTTCTTATCAAAAGGTTACAAAACAAAGATTGACTTTTCTTCACTAAAAAAGTCACTATCTGACCCTATTGTAAACAAGTCGTTTGACTTTTACCCAATCTTGATTAACTGACACATGCAACTCTTTTATTCGTTAACTAAACAGGTTATCCTATCGCCATGAATAAAAATATTTGCGTTTTTTGTGGTTCACGCCTAGGGAGTACTAACCAGTGGTCAACTTGGGCAAAAGACCTTGGTCAGGGTATTGCTACTCGCAATTGGACTCTTGTTTTCGGGGGTGGTGGGAATGGCCTCATGGGTCAAATAGCCCAAGGCGCTCTCCACCAACAAGGCAGAGTCATTGGAATTACTCCCCATGGCCTGCAAACCGAACAAGCCAATATAGCTCAACTTACTGAACTGCATTATGTGCAGACTATGAGCGAACGTAAAGAAATGATGTCGAATATGGCAAATGCATTTGTAATTATCCCCGGCGGGATAGGAACCTTTGATGAGTTATTTGAGGTCTGGGCTACGGCCCAAATAGGCTTTCACAAAAAACCGATCATCTTAGCCAATTGGTCTGGTTACTATGACGGACTCATCCATTTTTTACAGCAAAGCGTACAACATGGGCTCATGAGCGAATCGCACTTTGAGAAAATTCAAATTGTTCAAACTGTCCCTGAAACTTTTTCCTGCCTTGAGAAATCATTGGCTTAAAGAAGCCCATGAGCACAAACATACGCACTAGACCAGGCCCATTGAAAATTATGTCCGCCTAAGTGCCCAGTTACATCAACACACTCGCCAATAAAAAATAATCCCGGCTGACTCTTCACCATCATCGTCCGACTATCGAGTGCAGTCGTATCGACCCCACCAGCCATTACCTCCGCTTTGTTCCAACCTAGAGTACCGGCAGGCTTAACAGACCAATGCGCTAATAAATCCAGTAAGGCTGCTTTGTTTTTACTAGAGACCTCAGCCCATTTTTTATCTTGTAAACCCAATTGCCTTGCAAACTCACGAGCTAGTCGAGCTGGGAAAAACTCTGTTAATAAGTTGTCTACCGTGCGAGCGCGATTGGCATTAGCATCACAGATCTCACGCCACTTCGACTCATCAAACCAAACAATTTGCAAAGTCTCACCTTCACGCCAATATGAACTAGCCTGTAACACCGCAGGGCCAGATAAACCCTTGTGGGTAATTAACAAAGCCTCCCGAAAATGACCCAGCCCATAATGTTTTTTTGCACTCCCGGCGTTTATCTCAACTGTGACGCTCAAACCAGCAAATTCCTCCATCGATGAGAAAATTCCAGAGGTAAATGCCAGAGGCACTAAGGCTGGACG
>Ga0194084_1110_pt1 | contig 13991 bp, 11 predicted proteins | sample LauGreFaBDMM15SN_2_FD_133654 | JGI IMG/M metagenome (GOLD analysis project Ga0194084, IMG submission 133654) | reverse complement strand
AAATTGGTGTTTGATTGAGCATGATGAGAGATGTTTATTAAAGAGTAAGTAAAATTTGTTGCAGTAAAATTGGTATTTGGAACGCAATTCGCTAGTCGGTTTGGCCGTGTCGCGAATGGTTGATTAACCCACTTCATTTCGGGAAACCCGAGGACAAGGTGAGCAATATGATGCAGTCGTATCGTGGTACCTCCTATTTATTCGGGGGGAATGCCCCCTACGTAGAAGAGCTTTACGAAGCTTATCTCAATGATCCTGGCTCTGTCGCCGAAACCTGGCGAACTTATTTTGATAGCGTCCAGCACTTGCCTGCAGTCGACGGAACTGATGTCAAAGATATTGCTCATGCGCCGATTGTGGCTTCGTTTGCGCAACGCTCCAAACTCGGTCCGATTCGGGTTCTAGATGATTCAGCAGATTCTGAAATGGGACGCAAGCGCGTTGCCGTTCAACAGTTAATTGCTACGTATCGGAACATTGGCACCCGTTGGGCTGACCTAGACCCCTTAAAAAGAACCGAAAGACCGGTGATTCCTGAGCTTGATCCAGGATTTTATGGTTTTACTGATGCAGACATGGATATTGTCTTTAATACCAGTAATACCTTTTTTGGTAAGAATAAAATGACTTTGCGTGAGTTGCTCCAGAACTTGCGTCAAACGTATTGTGGAACAATTGGTGTTGAGTACATGTACATCACTGATCAAACCATTAAAAAGTGGTGGCAAGAAAAACTAGAGACAATTCGTTCCACACCGCATTTCGCCCCAGTCAAAAAAATCAATATTTTAGATCGTCTCACTGCTGCAGAAGGCTTGGAGCGGTACTTACATACCAAGTATGTGGGACAAAAGCGTTTTTCTTTAGAGGGTGGCGAGAGTTTTATTGCTCAGATGGATGAGATTTTAGACGCCGCCGGCGTGGCTGGTGTTAAAGAAATTGTGATTGGTATGGCGCACCGAGGACGTTTAAACGTTCTGGTTAATACCCTTGGTAAGATGCCGGCTGATTTATTTGCCGAGTTTGACCATACAGCTCCTGAAGAGCTGCCTTCTGGGGATGTGAAGTATCACCAAGGATTTTCTAGCGATATTTCAACTGCCGGTGGGCCAGTCCATTTATCCTTGGCATTTAACCCATCACATCTAGAAATCGTTAATCCTGTAGTTGAAGGGTCTGTGCGCGCTCGGATGGATCGTCGAGGCGACACAACTGGTGCAGAGGTTCTTCCAATCTTAGTGCATGGCGACGCTGCAATTGCTGGACAAGGGGTAGTGCAGGAAACACTGGCGCTGGCGGAGGTCCGTGGCTATCATACCGGCGGCACCCTACACATTGTGATTAACAATCAAATTGGCTTTACGACTTCGGATCCACGAGACATGCGTTCGACCTTGTATTGCACAGATATTTTAAAAACAATTGAAATGCCGATTTTGCACGTTAATGGGGATGATCCTGAAGCGGTAGTTTTGGCAACACAAATCGCGGTTGAATACCGCATGAAATTTAAAAAAGACGTTGGCATTGACCTGATTTGCTTTAGAAAATTAGGTCATAACGAGCAAGATACGCCATCTATGACGCAACCCTTGATGTATAAAAAAATTGCCCAGCATCCAGGTACTAGAAAGCTGTATGCAGATAAATTAGAAACGCAGGGCGTTTTACCAGTTGGCGGTGGTGATGAGATGGTCAAGGCGTATCGCGCTGAGTTAGAGGCAGGTAAGAGCACCTCTGATCCAGTTATTACGAATTTTAAAGGGAAATTCTCGGTTGATTGGTCACCGTTTTTAAATCGTAAATGGACTGATCATGCAGATACCGCGATTCCCCTCGCTGAGTGGAAAAGACTCGCAGAAAAAATTACGCAAATTCCAAGTGGCTTTAAGGTTCATCCCTTAGTTGAGAACGTTTTAAAGAATCGCGCCGCAATGGGGCGAGGTGAAATGAATGTCGACTGGGGCATGGGTGAACATATGGCCTTTGCATCCCTGCTAGAGAGTGGTTATCCGATCCGTTTATCAGGTGAGGATTCAGGGCGTGGGACTTTTACACATCGGCACTCGGTTTTGCATGATCAGGACCGTGAAAAGTGGGATACTGGGACTTATATTCCGCTACAAAATGTGGGTAATGGCCAGGCTCCTTTTACGGTGATTGATTCAATTTTGTCAGAAGAGGCAGTACTTGGTTTTGAATATGGCTACGCCTCTGCTGAGCCTAATACCCTGACCATTTGGGAGGGACAATTTGGAGACTTTGTCAATGGCGCCCAAGTTGTCATTGACCAATTTATCGCATCTGGAGAAGTGAAGTGGGGTCGGGTCAACGGCCTTGTCATGATGTTGCCGCACGGTTACGAAGGGCAGGGCCCGGAGCACTCTTCGGCCAGACCTGAGCGCTTTATGCAGTTATGCGCAGATACCAATATGCAACTTGTCCAACCGACGACTGCTTCGCAAATTTTTCATTTATTACGCCGGCAGATGATACGTTCATTTCGTAAGCCTTTGGTCATTTTTACGCCGAAGTCATTACTCCGAAATAAAGATGCGGCGTCGCCGATGTCAGAATTTACCAAGGGCGAGTTCCACACAGTTTTAGGTGAGCAAAGTAGTGAACTTGATGCACAAAAAGTGCACCGGGTGATTATGTGCTCGGGTAAGGTTTACTATGATTTAGTGAAGGCACGGGAAACCAAGAAATCTAAGGATACAGTCATTATTCGCGTGGAGCAGTTGTACCCCTTTCCACACAAATCATTTGCGGCTGAATTAAAAAAATACCCCAATGTAACTGAGTTAGTTTGGTGTCAGGATGAGCCACAAAATCAGGGTGCTTGGTTTTTTATTCAACATAATATTTTAGAGAATATGCATGATGGGCAAAAGCTGGGTTACGCCGGTCGGCCGCCATCTGCATCACCCGCTTGTGGTTATGCGCACCTGCACCAAGAGCAGCAAAAAGCTCTAGTAGATGCCGCATTTGCCAAGCTAAAAGGTGTCTCTGTCGTTCGATAAATAGTAGAAATAACCAATCCATTCAAAGGAATATAAGTATGGCAATGCATGAAGTGAAAGTTCCTCAGTTATCAGAGTCCGTTGCTGAAGCAACGCTTTTAAAGTGGAAGAAAAAAATTGGTGATCTAGTAATTCAGGATGAAATCTTGATTGAGATTGAAACAGATAAAGTGGTGATGGAGGTCCCTGCGCCTTCCGCTGGGCTTTTATCAGAGATCCTCGCAGTCGATGGCGCTCTGGTTAATTCAGATCAGGTGATTGCTCGGATTAATAGCGATCACAAAGCTGTGCCTGCTCCCGTTGCAATGGCTGCGCCTGCTCCCCTAGTATCGACGGTTCCCGAACCGCAATCGGGCGCAACGATTGCAATGCCTTCTGCGGCGAAGATTTTAGCTGAAAAAAATATCTCACCAAGTCAGGTAAGTGGTTCTGGTAAGGATGGTCGAGTCACCAAGTCGGATGCCTTAAATGCACAAACACCGCAGCCAGTTGCTAAAAGTGAATTACCGGCGCAAAAATTAACCACTCCCCCAGTTCACATGTTGCTAGGAAACCGTCCAGAAGAGCGCGTTCCGATGAGTCGTTTAAGAGCGCGGATTGCAGAGCGTCTGGTAGAGTCGCAGTCGATGAATGCTATTTTGACGACCTTTAACGAGGTCAATATGGCACCAGTGATGTCGATGCGTAATACATATAAAGATCAGTTTGAAAAAGAACATGGCGTTAAATTAGGATTTATGTCCTTTTTTGTGAAGGCTGCAGTGCATGCTTTGAAAAAATATCCTATTTTGAATGCCTCGGTAGATGGCGGGGATATTGTTTATCACGGGTATTTTGATATTGGTATTGCAGTGGGTTCGCCAAGAGGCTTAGTTGTACCGATTTTACGGGACTGTGATCAGATGAGCCTGGCCGAAATTGAGAAAAAAATTGCTGAGTTTGGTGCAAAAGCCAGGGATGGTAAATTAACGCTTGATGATTTAACGGGTGGAACATTTTCTATTTCGAATGGTGGAACTTTTGGTTCCATGTTGTCTACGCCTATTATCAATCCACCGCAGTCAGCCATTTTAGGGATTCATGCGACGAAGGATCGGGCAGTTGTTGAGGCTGGCCAGATTGTTGTCCGCCCAATGAATTATTTGGCATTATCTTACGATCACCGGATCATTGATGGCCGTGAGGCTGTTTTAGGATTGGTGGCGATGAAAGAGGCTCTTGAGGATCCGGCGCGTCTTCTCTTGGATATCTAAATATAAATTGATTGAAGGAAGTAAAAATGAGTCAAGAGTTTGATGTTTTAGTTATTGGGGCTGGCCCCGGTGGTTACATTGCTGCAATCCGTGCTGCCCAGTTAGGTTTTCGGGTAGGCTGTGCCGAGGGTAATGCCTTTGATGACCCCAAGCAAGAGCCTCGTCTTGGCGGCACTTGTCTGAATGTTGGCTGTATTCCGTCCAAGGCATTATTGGCATCTTCTGAGGAGTTCGAAAATATTGGGCATCACAGTGCCGCGCACGGTATTTCGGTAGGCGAATTACAAATGGATGTTCAGAAGATGATTGCTCGCAAAGACGCCATTGTTCAAAAAATGACAGCGGGTATTCAGTATTTATTTAAGAAAAATAAAGTGACTCATTTAAAAGGTTACGCCTCTTTTCTTGGGCAGGTTGGTGAGTTTTACCAAGTTGAGATTGTGGGTAAGGAAAAAGAAGTTGTATTAGCCAAGAAAGTCATTATTGCAAGTGGCTCAAAGGCGCGTCATTTAAAAGATATTGTGGTTGATAATGAATTAATTTGTGATAACGAAGGTGCTTTAAAGTATTCTCAAACACCTAAAAAATTAGGGGTAATTGGAGCCGGCGTGATTGGCCTTGAGTTGGGTTCAGTCTGGCGCCGCTTGGGCTCAGACGTTACTATTTTAGAAGCGCTACCGACCTTTTTGGGCGCTTGTGATGAAGGGATTGCGGCCGAGGCTAAGAAATTATTTACTAAACAAGGTTTGAAATTTGATTTAGGTATACAGATTCAGTCAGTAAAGCCGGGTAAAAATAATGTCTCGATTACTTATCTAGATGCCACCGAGGTTGAAAAAGTACTGGTAGTCGATCGCTTAATTGTTTCGGTTGGCCGAGTTCCCAATACAGATCGATTAAATTTGGCCGCAGTCGGATTAGGGGTCGATGAAAAAGGTTTTATTCCTGTTGATGAGCACACGTGTGCTACGTCTGTTTCAGGCATTTATGCGATTGGCGATGTAGTACGTGGTCCGATGTTAGCGCATAAGGCAGAGGACGAGGGGGTACTGGTCGCAGAAATTTTAGCCGGCCAAAAACCACATATCGACTACAACTGTATTCCGTGGGTAATTTATACCTCACCAGAGATTGCCTGGGTTGGTAAAAATGAGCAGCAATTAAAAGCGGAGGGCAGGGCTTATAAGCCAGGTCAATTTCCATTTGCGGCCAATGGTCGCGCTTTGGGGATGGGGATGAGTGATGGTTTTGTGAAGATCTTAGCAGACGCGGTCACTGACGAGATTTTAGGGGTTCACATTATTGCTGCTGGAGCTTCAGACTTAATCGCTGAGGCAGTTGTGGCGATGGAGTTTAGGGCCGCTGCGGAAGATATTGCAAGAGTTTGTCACCCGCATCCAAGTTTATCAGAGCCGATTCGGGAGGCCGCATTGGCAACAGCTGGCCGAGCCTTAAACTTTTAATTGATCGGTTGCATGCGGGTTACCGATTTATACCACCAAGCTTTAATTCAAAAAGGATATCAAAGCGACTCTGCGCAAGAGGCTGCAGTCGATCGTTTGGCAAGGTGCCAATCCGAGTGGGTTGAGTTTGAACAGGCCCGAAGTGGATTTTTTTCCAAATTGTTGAAGAGTTCTTCCCAAGTTCCTCGGGGCGTTTACTTTTGGGGTGGTGTTGGGCGAGGTAAATCCTTCATCATGGATTGCTTTTATGAGGCGATTACTCACCCCAAGAAGACGCGTATTCATTTCCATGAATTTATGCGTGAAGTGCACCGTGAACTGCAAGATTTACGAGGTCGTGCTGATCCTTTAGATGAGTTAGGTAAACGCATTGGCGAGCGTTATCAGCTCATTTGTTTTGATGAATTTCACGTCAGTGATGTAGCTGATGCCATGATTTTGTATCGTTTACTTGACGCGTTATTTAAAAATCAGGTGCAATTTATAATGACGTCGAACTATCGGCCGGATCTGTTGTATCCGGACGGCCTGCACCGGGACCGTGTTTTACCTGCCATTGCCTTATTAGAAAAACAATTAGACGTAATCAATGTAGATGCTGGGGTTGATTATCGCAAAATTGTGATGGATCAAGTGCGCGTTTATCTTAGCCCAATCACGCCTGATGTGACAGATGAGATCCGGCGGGTTTTTGATCAACTGGCTGGGGCCCATCAAGATGAAAATCCAGAATTAAAAATTGAAAATCGGCTGATTCGAGCGGTTCGACGCGCTGGTGGGATTGCCTGGTTTGATTTTGAATCCATGTGTGTAAGCCCACGCTCTCAAAATGATTACCTCGAAATCGCTTCGATGTTTCATACTGTTATTCTCACGGATGTACCCTTGATGAGCCCTCGCATGTCGAGTGAGGCGCGGCGCTTTACTTGGCTAATTGACGTTTTTTATGACCATAAAATTAAGTTAATGATCTCGGCCGAGGTCGATTGTGATCAGTTATATTTGCAAGGACAGATGGCTGGTGAATTCCACCGGACGGTTTCACGTTTAATTGAGATGCAATCAAAAGAGTATTTATCTGCTCCAAGACGCGTTGTGGATACGAAGTTAACTTAGCCCATGCGTTGGATTTTGATGGAGTGCAGCATTAACCGCACCTTTTGAGCAGTGCTTTTAGTCTTGATGGGCATTCACTGTAAAATAGTTCAATGAATTCTATAAATGCAGATTTGCACTGCCATTCTGTTTTATCGGACGGGACATTAACCCCTGAGCAATTGGCTGTGCGCGCCAAGTCAAATGGCGTGGAGTTATGGTCTCTAACAGATCACGATTTAGTGAGTAGTCAGGCACGGGCTGAAGAATCCGCCAGAAATCTGGGTATGAAGTATTTGGGTGGGGTAGAAATATCAGTGAGTTGGCTTGGGCAGACTATTCATATAGTGGGTTTAGGTATTAATCCCTATGACCAACGCTTAATTGAGGGCTTACGTAAAACGCGAGATGGGCGTATGCAAAGAGGTCAGGAGATTGCTCGGCAATTAGCGGCAGTTGGAATTCCTGGTGCTTACGAGGGAGCCACTGTATTGGCTGGTAATCCAGAGTTACTATCTAGAACGCATTTTGCGAGATTTCTTGTCGAAAAAGGTATTTGTACAGACACAAATGCAGTATTTACTCAATTTTTGATTGAAGGTAAGCCTGGTTATGTCGGCCATGTTTGGGCCACTTTAGCCGAAGCTGTAACTTGGATCAAAGATGCTGGTGGGGTAGCGATTATTGCTCATCCAGGCAGATATCGTCTGACTGATCTAGAAAAAGATAGTCTGTACCTTGCGTTTTTACAAGCTGGCGGTCTTGGTATCGAGGTGGTAACGGGCAGTCACTCTCCTGAGCAGTATGTTGAGTATGCCAAGGTTGCAACGCAATACGGCTTTTATGCTTCTCGCGGATCAGATTTTCATGATCCGACAGAGAGTCGAACAGATTTGGGAATACTGCCACCCTTAGCGACTCATTTAAAACCAGTGTGGTCTTTATTTCAAATCTAAAAGTATATGTTTTCTGAACGCGTTATCTCTGGTATGCGCCCAACAGGGGCTCTTCACTTAGGTCACTATCATGGTGTTCTGAAAAATTGGATTCGTTTGCAATCCGAGTATCCATCGTATTTCTTTATAGCTGATTGGCATGCTTTGACGACGCACTATGAAACGCCAGAGATGATTGAAGCGTCGATTTGGGAGATGGTGATTGATTGGTTAGCCGCGGGCGTTGATCCTTCACAGGCGACTTTATTTATTCAAAGTAAGGTGCCAGAGCATGCTGAGTTATTTCTTTTGTTATCGATGGGCACTCCTTTAGGGTGGCTAGAGCGGGTACCGACTTATAAAGATCAATTAGAAAAATTACGTGATCGGGATATTCAGACATATGGCTTTTTAGGATATCCATTATTACAAGCCGCAGACATTTTGATTTATCGGGCTGAACATGTGCCGGTTGGTGAGGATCAAGTACCCCATGTCGAGATGACTAGAGAGGTTGCCAGACGCTTTAACTATTTATATGGTCGTGAAGCTGGTTTTGAAGAAAAGGCTTTAGCTGCAGCAAAAAAATTAGGTGGGAAGAGAACGAAGCTGTATTTAGAGGCAAGAACGGCTTATCAAGAGCGAGGCGATGCCCAGGCCCTTGAGCAAGCGCAAGCTTTACTGCATGATGCACAGAGTTTATCGATGGGTGATCGCGAGCGCTTGTTTGGTTATTTAGAAGGTGCTAGGAAGATTATCTTAGTAGAGCCACAGGCTTTACTTACCACAGCGTCTAAGTTGCCCGGTTTAGATGGACAAAAAATGTCAAAGTCTTATCAAAATACGATTGCGTTGCGGGAAGGTGCTGAGTCAATTACTAAAAAAGTGCGAACTATGCCAACAGATCCTGCAAGGGTGCGTAAGACTGATCCTGGTAATCCAGTTCATTGCCCAGTTTGGCAATTTCATGAGGTGTATTCAGATGAGGGAACTAAGCAGTGGGTTCAATCTGGATGTACATCGGCGGGTATTGGATGCCTTGAATGCAAAGAGCCGGTTATTCAAGCGATTTTAAAAGAGCAGCAACCGATGTTAGAGCGTGCCCAACAGTATTTAGATGATCCCAGTTTGTTGCGTGCTTTGATTGCCGATGGCTGTGATAAGGCGCGAAAAACTGCTCAAGAAACGATGCGTGATGTTCGTGAGGCGATGGGGCTTGATTACTCATAGTGACACCGACTCGTCCACATGGGTGCGGCGTTTTATGCCATTAATCCCTCGGGAGGGGCGGGTTTTAGATGTTGCTTGTGGGCTTGGACGCCACGCCCTGGCGTTGATCGAGGCCGGGTATTTGGTCTATGGTGTTGACAGCAATCCGCAGGTCATTTTGACTCTAGAAAATCGGTTAGCTACCCCCAAGACAGACGGCTTACAGACTCGTCAAGGGCAAAACACCTTCGAAGTTCTTGACTTAGAGTTAGCAGAATTTCCCAGCCAATTGCAAAGAGAACAGTTTTCAGGTGTAATTGTTACGAACTATTTGTACCGACCTTTTTTGGTAAATTGGCTACAATTACTGCAAGATCAGGGAGTTTTTATTTATGAGACATTCGCAGATGGTAATGCCCAGTTTGGTAAGCCCTCGAATCCAGATTTTTTATTAAGAGAAAACGAGTTACTAGATTTAGTTCTTAATCAGGAAGATTTTTCAGTAGTAGCTTTTGAGCAGGGCCGAGTAGAATTACCTCAACCAGCAATTGTTCAACGTATTTGTGCTGTAAAGCACAATAGCATTGGGCTACAATTATGATATGAACATCAAAACAACTTATCCTCAGCTACCAATTCTTGGCAGTATTGTCGCGATTGTCACCCCCATGTTTGATGACGGTAGGATAGATTTTGTGAGCCTTCGGCGTTTATGTGACTGGCATGTTGAAGAGGGTACACACGGCATAGTGATTGTAGGTACTTCTGGAGAGTCCCCAACCGTCAATTTTGAAGAGCATTGCGAATTAATTCGGGTGGCTGTAGAGCATGTCAAGGGTCGGATTCCTGTGATTGCTGGGACAGGCGGTAATTCCACTTTGGAGGCCATTGAATTAACCGCATACGCAAAACAAGTTGGAGCAAACGCTAGTTTACAAGTGGTGCCTTATTACAATAAGCCTACACAAGAAGGCATGTTTTTACACTTTCAAAAAATAGCTCAGGAAGTTGATTTGCCGATCATCTTATATAACGTCCCAGGTCGCACTGTGGCGGACATGAGCAATGATACGATTTTACGTTTGGCAAAAGTACCTGGGATCATTGGTTTAAAAGATGCTACGGGTAATTTGGAGCGGGCTTCGGCTTTATTGGCCGGACTGAGGGCTCAGGGCAGTAGCCACTTTGCGGTATTTTCAGGCGATGACTTAACAGCAATCTTTTTGATGTTGATGGGTGGTCACGGCAATATTTCGGTAACAGCCAATGTGGCACCCAAATTGATGTCCAAGTTGTGTGAGGCGGCAGTTTTGGGGCAATTAGATACTGCCAGAGAGATTCAATTTCAATTATTATCATTGCATCAATTAATGTTTATAGAGCCAAATCCCATTCCGGTTAAATGGGCTTTGCATGAGATGGGAATGATTGCCCCGGGGATTCGTTTACCTTTGACGCCATTGTCTCAATCAATCCAAGCTACGCTGGTTAAAAACTTAGCAAAATTAGGTTTTGTGAAGTAGTAATTGTTGTGCAGTAATAGAGGCTCTGAATAGGAAATTATGAAAAAAGTATTTCAGTTGAATCAAACAGTATTGCGAGGTATGCGGATTGGCATAGTGTCTTTTGGTATGTTCTTCTTCGGCGCATGCACTACGAATTTTTCAAGCGAATCGATTGACTACAAATCGCAAGGTGAAAAGAAAACCCCGAATTTGAGTATTCCTCCAGATTTGACGCTCCCGTCTGCTCAAAAGCGTTACAGCGTTGCTGATGGTGCCGCGACTTTATCGCAATATGGTGCTGCGAATTCAAAGATAAAAGAAACCCCGACGAAGAATTTAGTGACTCCTGAGCAGGCCGGAATTCAGATTATGCGTGATGGTAATCGTCGCTGGTTGGTTGTGCAGCGATCTGGGGATGAGTTATATCCGAAGGTTCGATCATTTTGGGAGGATACAGGGTTTATTTTGATCACTGATTCACCGAATACTGGGATTATGGAAACGGATTGGGCGGAAAATCGGGCGAAGATTCCGCAGGATATGATTCGCAACTTTTTAGGAAAAGCTTTAGACAGTTTGTATTCGACTGGTGAGCGGGATAAATTTCGAACGCGTTTTGAGAAAAGTGGCAAAGGTCAAACCGAGATCTATGTTACTCACCGAGGTTCTGTTGAAGAATTAGTTGGCGTTGGGGTGGATAAGAATTCCACATTATGGACCTCGCGGGCCAATGATCCTGAGTTAGAGGCGGAGATGTTAGCCCGCATGATGGTGTATTTAGGGACTAACTATGACAGCGCTAAAACCTCTTTAGCTGGTAAACCAACGAATGACAAATCTCGAGCAACACGTGTAAATACAGAGGGTGGTGTAGTCGTTTTAACGCTCAATCAAGGCTTTGATCGCTCTTGGCGGGATGTTGGTTTAGCCCTTGATCGCTCGAATTTTACGGTTGAGGATCGGGACCGTTCTCAGGGTATATTTTTTGTTCGATTTGTTAATCCAAAGGATTTTGATCTTGCCAAAAAAGACGGCTGGTTTTCTGGTTGGTTTAAATCATCATCAAAAGATAGTGATATGAAAAAAGCTAAGCGATACCGGGTGTCGGTAAAGACTTCAGATACAAGCACAACCAAAGTGATGATACTGGAGGATAGCGGAGTTGTTTCTAAAGCCGATATTAGCCAGCAGATCTTAAGCGGCATTGATCAGCAAATTAATTGATTGGTTACGATTGCAAGGTGTTCGCTGCGTAGCGGGTGTATTGAAGTGGGGCCTTTAGTTAAATAAATAGCCCAAGGATGAGGCATATAGTAGCCACGATCGTTAGTAACAGACGCAGTGGGAAGTACCAAGATGGCGTAAGAGCTTTTCGTTGTAGGCGATAGTCTTGGATAAGATGCAAAATAAAACCCAGAGCAAGTATCGTGCTTGCTTCGACGGGTTTTAGGCCAAGACTATACCAGCCGATGAGAGCCGGCACAACACTCCAAATAAAAAAGATATTTCTATCTTTGCGAGACATTCCTGGATGTGACATCGCAATTCCCCAGTGAATCGCACCCACAAAACTAAGTATGGTTGCACCATAAGATAAGCGAATTTCTAACCACTCAGTTTGGGGATAAAGCCCTGTGACTGGTGCAGCAATTGAAACCAAAAAAGGTATAAGGCCAGCTAGGCCTAGGGCATAAATCAATTTTAAGTTCGGTGAAGTAGTTGATTGATGTTGCATATTCATTGATCATTCCGTACGGGTTGACTTGGGTACATTTTTGGATGTGAAGATGGTCGGATTTAGTTATAAAAAATGAGTCTTAGCCATATTATTCATAAAAATAAAACGCGGAAAATAGGGCGCTGAAAATTTCAAGTTTGTTTAAAAAAGCGCTTGCAATTGAGGACGGTGATGCAAAAAAAACCGCTCAACAGAGCGGCCTTGGGAGCTGAATGAATTACTTCTTGGCTGGTTCAGCAGTTGGAGCGGCAGGGGCAGCAGCAGGAGCGGCGCCGTCTTTAGCAGGCTCTGCAGCAGCAGGAGCGGCAGCAGCGCTATCTTTAGCAGGTTCTGCAGCAGCAGGAGCAGCAGCAGGAGCAGCAGCAGGAGCAGCTGGCTTTTCAGTTTTGCTGCAAGCAGCAACAGATAATGCTAATAAAGCGGCTAATAATAGTGACTTGTTCATGTGTGGATCCTTTAAAAGACTGTTAATTTTTTTGTTGAATAGGTGTTGGATTTGTATCCAATCCTTATTATATCTAAAATAGTTGTCAATCTACTATTTATAACTGCTTGTATCCGCTAAGCCCTTTTTTATCGAAGGACAATCTAGGTGCTTATGGGGTTTCCTAATGTGAGCCAACCATCTAGATAAGCCTCATAAATTGGCTCAAACATAGAAGGATAGGACAGGAATCGTCGGCACTGCGCAGGTTGAAAACCACGTTGGTGAGCAAAGAATAGCCAAGACTCTATGGCGTCGGATTTTTTGTCCAAAAAGGTCATCAATGCACCATTACAAAATAGGTAATCCCCACTAATTTGCAGTCTGGTTTGAGGAAGAAGGGTGATGCCTTTGCTAAGACATGTTTTACGAAAGACGCCCTCACTAAGAGGATGACTAGGCGGGTCAAACACGATCTGTGGCTTGGGTTCACTCAGAATTTCACCGAGTGTAAACTCTAAAAGATCTGTAAGACTTTCACCCTGAAGTGGTAACTCAAGAAAACGGTCCTTCAGCTCATCTCGGACGCGTTTTGGAATGCTAGCTGGGTTGATCATTGCAGCTTGAACGGGGTCGCTGAGAAGCCGTTCTAGACTTATATCATCGTCGAGTTGATCAGCAAGACGCCAGAGAGTTTCTTGCAACAGTTCACGCCAACTAGGCGCCCGAAAGCCCACGGACCATGTTTGCGTACCAGGATCCAGAGCCACACCATCATGGGCCACTTGTGGGGGCAAATACAGCATATCACCGGGATTGAGTATCCACTCTTCCTGCGGTTCAAATTTCGATAAAATTTTAAGTGGCAGGTTCTCAATGAAGCCTTTTGATGGATTTGTTTGGATTTGCCAGCGTCTTCTGCCGGACATTTGTATGAGAAAGACGTCATACGAGTCTAAATGAGGGCCAACACCGCCACCTGGGCCGGCAAGACTTACCATTAAATCATCTAAGCGATAGTCAGGAATAAAACGAAACCAGGATAAAACAGCAGCTGCGCTTGGGTGCTTTGCTTCTACGCCTTGGACAAGTAAAGTCCAATTTTTTTTTGATAATGCGGGGATGGATCGTTTTGTCTGAGGCCCTTGCTTTAATCGCCAAGGTGACTGCAAAATGCAACGAGACTCTACAAGGTCATCGCTGGCTAAATTGATTAACTCTTGAGCAGAAATCGGGCTTTGTAAATCCGGGGTGATTTCAAATGCTGGGATAGCCCCACGCACTAGGAGGGGTTTCTTTTGCCAATAGACTTTCATAAACTCTTGTGGGCTTATCTTGCCTAGTAA
>Ga0194084_1169_pt1 | contig 19986 bp, 23 predicted proteins | sample LauGreFaBDMM15SN_2_FD_133654 | JGI IMG/M metagenome (GOLD analysis project Ga0194084, IMG submission 133654) | reverse complement strand
GATTGTTTGGTAGTCGAACTGATTATTTACAGCGTGGTGGCGATATTGATTTATTGATTGAACTAGATCATTTGCTTGATGACAGAACGAAAGCCTATTGTCAGCTAACTAGTCGCTTATCTATCCAATTAGGTGGCCGTCAAGTTGATGTCTTGATTAAAGATCCATCTAGCTTACCATCACCGATTTATACCTTAGCTTTGCAAACAGGAATCATTTTATGAGGAAATTAGAAGAGCAATTTTTTTTGGCAGAAGAACTTTTACGCATCACCGCAAAAGAAGTGCACTATTTAGAGCGAACTCGAATTCGTTTGATCAGCCATCAAATTAATTTGGACTGGGTGTACTCCTTAGCGAATAGTGATGCGTATAGTGATATTTTAGATGCTTTTGTAGCACGATTCGGGAGACTTCAGGACAGGCTTGGCGGTAAATTGTTACCTACTTTATTACGATTGAATATGGAAAAAGTTGGTTCACAACTTGATAATCTAATCCTAGCTGAAAAGTTGGGTTGGCTTTCGTCAACGGATGATTGGATTGAGTTACGTGGTCTGAGAAATCTGTTAATCCATGAGTATTTGCAGTCGCCTAGCGACTTATTAAAGCCTTTGTTACAAGCCTTAGAGGCAGTTTCTTTATTAGGTCAAGTACATTTGCGATTAAGCCAAGCGTTTGCAGCAATTCAGGCAAAGGCTTCAATAACTGTGCCCGCATCCTGAAGGCATTGAAATGCAAAGTGCTTCGAGGCTTTTACTCTCCGATCGCTAAACCAAGTCGGCGAGGGTCGGCTGCGCCAAAGAGTTGGTTATTTTGTAAGGGAGATAATGCCGTATTTTCTCGAAGGATGGGCGTTGGAGATTTCATAATTCCTTGGGTGCCGCTAGGATAATCAACATACTTGATTTGATGGCCGCGTTTTATTAATTCGGGGGCAATATCTTTCCAAAATCCGGAAACTTCTAATTCGGTTTCTTGATTTCTATTTCCAAAATTAGGTAGTGCAATTGCTTCTTGGATATTTAAATTCCAATGAAATAGTCCTAGTAAGGTTTTTGCTACAAAGTTAATGATATTACTGCCGCCTGCTGAGCCAATCGTCATTACAGCTTGACCCGATTCATTCAGGATGATTAAGGGCGCCATGGAGCTTCTGGGTCTTTTATTAGCTTCGATTCGATTAGCGATTGGTAGGCCAGCCAGATTTGGTTGAAATGAAAAATCAGTTAATTGGTTATTCAAAAAAAATCCCTCGACCATAATTCGTGAACCGAATTGTGACTCTATTGTTGTTGTGAGAGATACTTGATTACCTTGCTGGTCGATAATTGAAAGATGACTAGTTCCGTATTCTTCTGTTAGTTGATCCGGCGCATATTGCGTTTGAAGATTAGCGGGTTTACCTGCGACTGCTTTAGGTAAACTTTGGTTCATTTGAATCAGTTGAGAGCGATTTTGGATATATGTCTGTTCAAGGAGTTCTTTACTTGGGGTGCGCGTAAAGTCCGGATCAGCGATATATGCATCTCGATCAGCATAAGCGAGTTTTCCAGCCTCGGAGAATAAATGGATTGTCTGCCAGGAGTTTGGTTGATATTGATGAATATTTTTTTGTTCTAAGAGGGCTAAGATTTGTAGGATTGTTATAGTGCCCGAAGAAGGTGGTGGCATGCCACAAATGTTCCAAGACTGGTACTTGCCACAAAATATCTCCCGTATTTTTACTTGATAATTTGATAAATCACTTAATTGAAGGCTTCCTGGGCGTGCGTCATTTTGTACAGCGCGGATAATTTGATGCGCTAATGGACCGGAATAAAAAGCTTGGCTGCCAGATATTGCAATATCGCTCAAGACCTTTGCTAATTCTGGATTTTTCAGTTGATATTGTGGTGGGTGGGTTTGGCCTTGCGAATCAAAAAAATAGAGTTTAGCTGCTGGATTATTTCTGAGATGGGGATCTTGGCGAATCAGCTGTTGTAAACGCGTAGATGGTAAAAATCCCGCTTTAGCTAAATCAATTGTTGGTTGAATTAAATCGGCCCAGGGAAGTTTGCCATGTTGTTGATGAGATAGTTCGAGTAAGCGCAGTAGGCCAGGTGTACCAACTGCCTTCCCGCTTACGCGCGCCTCTACAAATGGCATGGCATTGCCATTGGCCAACAAAAATTGTTTGGGATCGACTTGAGCTGGGGCAGTTTCTCGACCGTCATAAGCGCTCAATTTTTGAGTGGCTGCGTTGTAATGGATTAAAAATCCACCTCCACCGATACCACTAGCATTCGGTTCGGTGAGGGTTAACATAATAGTAGCAGCGATTGCTGCGTCAACCGCAGTGCCCCCTTTTTTTAGGATTGCAAGAGCCGTCTTAGAGGCATCGGTATTGGGAGTAACCACCATCATTTTGCTGGAGTTAACTAACTGTTGACGAAAAGATCCTGTAGCCATTTCAGGTTCTAGAGGAACCTCTCGGATCTGACCATATGCCAGAGAGGTCCACAGCCATAAATGTACGATCAATAGATAAGATTTCACTGATGGGGTAACTTTCCAATAAAAGTACAATGAAGATGGCTAATCGTTGAAATAGAGTTCGATTTTGAGCAGATAATTTCGTAATTAAAGTAAGTGTTTAGGTGAGTAAGGCGTGGTTTGACCTTTATTTATTTTTTAACTTGACTGGATTTGTTACACAAAAAAGTAGTTATTTATTTGAGAGCGGAATAGGAAGTTGGATTGAGCATAATATTTTCAAAATGATCAATTAATGCACCTTGTTGTTCTGTTTTAGCTTTTTCTTGCAGCCATTCTGGATCAGCAGCAAAAGCATTCCATTTGGTTTCTCGGTCTGCTAGGCTATCCCATTCGAGAATATAGTAGAGGTCTGAACTATTTGGACCTATCAAGGTTGTCCAAAAACCAACTTGACGAATCCCATGTTTAGCAAAGAGAGCCAATGTAATCGAGGCAAAGCGCTTGCTGACTTCAGGTAATTTACCTGGCGCACAGTGATAAATACGGAGTTCGTGGATCATAGGGGACCTTTTTAAAATAGTTGAGAAGAAAGTCTTAAAATTGAAATAGGTAAATCGTATCGATCAATTGTAAAGTATTCTAACTCTACCTCATAGGTAGGGGGGCATCAATTTGATCAGTTCGTATTTGATGGGTAGTACTAATTCGTTGAGGATAGTCCAAGTAATGTAGCTAAGACTGAACTGCATCATCAGTCAGCTGACTCCAATAATGAGAACAAGATATTTAAAACAAGATGATCAAAATATGGTCCAATTAATCAGTCATTGAAGGTATCATTTTTATGAGAGAGATGGAACGGATGTCTTTTACAAAATCTGCTGGTTGGTTAGACTGGTATCAAAACCCTTCAAAGCCCACATTTAAATTACCAAAAGGTGCGGTGGATACCCATTGCCATGTGTTTGGTCCTGGCCATGAATTTCCTTTCGCACCCGAGCGAAAATATACCCCATGTGACGCTTCTAAAGAACAATTATTTGCATTGCGAGATCATTTAGGATTTGATAAAAACGTCATTGTCGGTGCAAGCTGTCATGGCACGGATAATCGGGCGCTAGTCGATGCTTTAATTCATAGTCAGGGAAAAGCTCGCGGGATTGCGACGGTTGGGCGAAACATGACTGATGCTGAGCTAAATGGCTTACATGAGGCTGGAGTTCGGGGAGTTCGCTTTAACTTTATCAAGCGGCTTGTAGACTTTACGCCCAAGGACGAGTTGATGGAGGTGGCTGCTCGTATTGCGCCATTGGGTTGGCATATTGTGGTTTATTTTGAGGCTGTAGATTTACCCGAGTTATGGAGTTTTTTTACGCAGTTACCAACAATCGTCGTGGTAGATCATATGGGGCGACCAAATGTGAGTAAAGGTGTGAATGGGCCAGAATTTGGTTTATTGATCCGCCTTTTGAGTGAGCATGAAAATATCTGGACTAAAGTGACTTGTCCGGAACGTTTATCCATGCAAGGACCAAAAGCAATTCATGGCGAGTTAAAACCTTATCAAGACGTAATCCCTTTTGGCAGGCTGTTAGTTGAACGATTTCCAGATCGGGTTTTAAGTGGAACGGATTGGCCTCACCCAAATTTGACTGACCACATGCCAGATGATGGCTTGCTTGTGGACTGGATACCTCACATTGCTCCGACATTCGAATTGCAGCATCAATTATTAGTTGATAATCCCAATCGGCTTTACTGGCCCTGAGCCTAAATTGAAGGCGAGACTTTTTTTATTTCTGGCTAATTATTATTGATTACCGTAGTGTGAATACGTGTTTTTCATATACCACTGGAAGTAAGACCAATAACTTTGAGTGGGGTAAAGAGGTGGATTTTCAGTTGAGGTACACGTTGGTAGACAACTTGCTTCTGAGTCAAGACTGGTGTTGATAAAGCATGCAAAAGAATACCGATCGTTTTGACGAGGGGGAAGGACGCGATGAGGTGTCGCCCGAAAGCGTCCGTTAGTCCAGCGCGATAAGAATTGTCCTATATTGACAATTAAGGCTCCATCGGGGACTTGCGGCCAAAACCATTGACCCTGCTCATCAAGTACTTGGAGACCTTGCTCTAATGCTGGCGGTAAAAAGGTCATGAAGCCTGTATCGGCATGTGCTCCGAGTCCAAACTCTTGATCTGCCACAAAATCAGTTTTAGGATATTTAGCAATTCTGAAATACGAATATGGCTCTTCAAAATACGGCTCAAAGAAGTTTTCAGGGAGTTCTAGGGCCCTTGCCCACACGGGTAAGAGTTTTTTCCCAAGCGCTTCGACTGATCTCATATAGTTTTCGACAACAGGTTGGAATTCTGGCAGGTTAGCTGGCCAACGATTTCTCGAATAGAACTGTTTGCCTGCAAGAAGTTCAGGGTGATCTGTGGGATAGTCAGTCGCTATGACAAGGCATTCAACCGTATCGAGTTTCGTATGTTTTTCGTAGGTAGAGTGTTTGAGCATTGTGGCTCTAGACGGAATATATCCACGTTGATGTTCTGTGACATGTAAATCGAGCTTTTCTGAATCAGGTAGTGCATGAAATGTGCGAGTTGCCTGTTCCATTTGTTCAATCAATAAAGGCGATAAGCCATGATTAATCACGCATAAAAAGCCCAAATTTTCACAAATATCTCGCCACTTCTTCGCAAGTGGTTCAAGCGTATTTGTTTGCCCTTGTAAAAAAGGACCTAGGTCAACCACAGGCAGGGTTCTTGAAGGTAGTACTTTATCTCGAATATCCGTTGGCAAAGTTGTGATTGCCTGAGTTTGGTTAGGCGGCGTTTGTTGTGCAATATTCAGATTCGAATCATTCATCTCAGGTCTCTTTCAATTTTTATTTGAATAGGTATTATTTTATAAATGTAACGCGCAAGCTATTCACCAGTTCAACAAAATTGTTAGTTAGTTGTTAAATAGCTTGTACTTCTTCCATGTTAATTAAAAGGGTCAAAAAAAGCAAACTTTCTTCAGTCGGCTCAATCACGATTAGGCATCAGATTACGAGTAAAATGTGGGTTATGAAAACCCAGTTCAAAATAGTAATTTACTCTTTACTCATCATAGGTGGCTTGTACTATGAATACATTGGAAAATATCCTGATTATCCAGATCAGCAAGACCGTTGGGTAAGAATTTCTATGACGAAAGATGAGGCTCGTTACTATGATCCTGAATTGCTGAGAAAAAATCCGAACGGGTCTATTGGCCTAGAGATCATGCGGACATTTCGCAGGGTACAAACTCAACAAAATATATCCTATTTATCTGAAATAATCACGACGGAGTTTAATTGCCTTCAAAAAACGCATCAGTTTATTAAGACTAAACTCTTTAATGGCGAATATGGCAGAGGAGTCGCAGAGGAAATACGGATTACTTATGAGTCCATAGGCGGGGTAAATATCGAGCCAACCGATGAGGTTTTATGGAATGTAATTTGTGATACGAGTGGTCAATTTCATCCGAATAAGTAGTTGGTCTTTGCAAGTGGGGCATATTTGTAAGGCGGACTTATTTTCAAGTAAGATTGCGATTACTAGTCAATCAATTTAGATAAAAATGATCTACGAACGATCTAAAAAGGAGATCCCATGAATTATCAAGGCCCAGTCATTGATACCCACCACCATATATGGTTACGTGAATATATTAGCTGGTTACAAGACCCTGCTGCGCCACATATGGCCGGTGATTTATTTGGCATACGTACGGACTATCCTATAGAGGAGTGGATGCATGATGTGGTGCCTGCTGGGGTGGTTAAATCAGTGCATGTGACGGCGAATTGGGGTGTTGAGAAAAGTCTTTCTGAAACAAAATGGTTGCAGTCTATCAGCGATCTTCATGGATTTCCAAATGCGATTGTATTTCAGGCGGATATGACGGATACCGATTTAGAGTCCAAAATTAAAGAGCATCTGCAATATCCGAATGTGCGGGGAGTGCGACATCAAATTCATTGGGACGATACGGCACCCTATCGTAAAAATGTTAGTTGTGCGGATCTGTGTAACACGCAGGAATTCCGACGAGGCTTTGATTTGCTTGCTAAAGAAGACTTGCATTTTGAATTACAAATTTTTGCCCCACAAGCAGTCCATGCCGTGGAACTGGTTAAGGCTTATCCCGAAGTGCGCTTCATATTATTACACTCTGGGATGTTATTTGATAGATCCGCAAGTGGAATTGGGCAATGGCGCGAAGCTTTAGCACTACTAGCATCTTATCCAAATGTTGCTGTCAAGATTTCTGGTTTGGGAATGTTTTCGGGGGGGATCACGTACCCACAGATTCGGCAAGTGATTCGTGATTGCATACAAATTTTTGGTGTGGACAGGACTATTTTTGGTAGTAACTTTCCCCTCGAAAAATTACACATGAGTTATACAGACTTTATTTCTTTATACAAAAAAGTTTTATCCGAATACGCACCGCAGGAGCAGCGTCAGATTTTCTATGAAAATGCGCGGATTTTTTATCGCATTTAATTTTTATTCAGACAAAACTTGAATTAAGGCCATTTTAATTTTTTAATTTACCAAAAAACTTACCAAACTTTTTTCCAAGTTCATAGGGATTATGATTACGTGTACTGTCATATTCTTTTCTTTTGATTGGATCTCCAAGAATTTGATAAGCCTGCTCGATGGCTTGCAGATCAAGTTTAGCTTGGTTTTGTTCGACTGGATTTGTTGTTGAATTCTGCAAGATATGTTGATAATGTTTAGAAAGGGCCTGATAAGCCGAGTGAATTACTACATCACTTGCTTGATCAAGAACACCCAGAGTTTGATAATAATCAGTCATGAAAATTTAACCAGGTTGGACAAGCATCATTATTCGTACTCATTTTAGGCCGATAAACTCGGTGGAGTATGGCACGACCATTAAAATACGTACAGACAAAAGCAGCCTCATCGCGATTTATCAAGCCAATTTGCGCACTAACAGTTTCTGGAAAAACTGCATTTTTTTCAACTACACTTTCTTTGATAAGGATTTGTTTGCCGCTGAAATATAAAAATATCCAGAATAGAAAGAGTGCAGAGAGTGAGAGTTTGAGTGTTCGCATCAGTTTTACGCAATTTAAATATATCATGATGGTATCAAATATAGGGAATCTTATGCATAGATTATGGAAAAAATTCTATATACGCTTAGCGTTAGGAGGTATGAGCATGATGAGTTTTTCAGTTTTTTCGCAATGGATTGGATTACAATGTGTTCAGTCAAGTAATAGACAATTAGATCGGGTAATCGAATTTAATGAGTCAACGAAGCAAGTTCGCATTGATGGTGTGAAGATATTTCCAGCAACAATTACACCTACTTTAATTTTATTTAATGATGTCGCTGAAAATTTAAATGCGAATCAGATATCGATTAATCGGGGGAGTGGCAGAATGACCACTTCTCTAAATCCAGTCATTTATGACTGTGCCGTTTTAAATAAACGTTTTTAACGCGTATTCTTGATTGATTATGATACTTCTCATCACCGAAGTGAAATATTTTTGTAATGCGATTATTGATGTTTTCTGCAGATATTAGTTCTTTGACGCAATCGGACCAAATTTATCAAAAAACCATCTTAGAGGCGGTTTCCCGAACTTTTGCGCTAACCATTCCTTTATTACCGACTAATTTAGAAATAGTTATTGGTAATTCGTATTTATTATGTCGCATTATCGATACGATTGAAGATGCTATTTGTATTCCATTAGAACAAAAAAATGAACTCTCTAACTTATTCTTAGCGACTGTTTTGTATGGAAGTACCCCAGATATATTTATCCAAAAAGCGACTGCGCTATTAGAGGAGCATACACATCAGGCGGAGTTAGATTTAATTCAAAATACGTCAACCATATTGCGAATATTTGCTAGTTTCTCTGAAGATCAGAAAGAGGCGATTGGTAGATGTGTCAAGATCATGTCTTTGGGGATGCAGCAATACCATATGAAGCAAAGTATCGATGGCCTGCAGGATCTTCAAGAATTAAGCCATTATTGTTACGTAGTTGCTGGCGTCGTTGGTGAATTACTAACAACTTTATTTAAATTACAATCAACAGACTTTGGCAGAGCGATTGATGGTAGGGAGAGTTTGGCGATTGGTTTTGGACAAGCATTACAAATGACTAATATTCTGAAGGATGCGCAGGAAGATCTTCAGCGTGGTGTTGTGTGGTTACCTAGGGGAGTTGATCAACGGGTTTTATATCACACGGTCTACCAATGTCTTTGTCAAGCAATGACATACATCACCTTAGTTCCTAAAAAAGAGATAGGTATTCGGCGGTTCTGTTTTTTGGCTTTTGGATTAGCTGTGATTACCCTAGAAAATTTAGTCAATAATCAGATGAATTCTGCATTGATTGCAAGAAAATTATCGCGTCGTCAGGTTGGTTACTTTTATATATTAACGAAGTTCATGGTTTACAGTGACTCGTTGATGAGATTCTTTTTTAGACTACAAAGTCGATCTTTACAGGCATTCATTAAGCCCATATCTAAGGTCCTATAAGTGGCTTGTCGGGTTTTAGAATTTTTTAAATTGCTGCCCAGCAGCGTAAGTGACGGAGTGTAAATGCAGCATTTTTTTAGGATTGTAATTACTAGTATTCTCTTAGTTTCGCTTGGTGGCTTGGGTATATGCCATGCGCAAAATTCCAAATACCAGATAATTCCGAAAAGCTCTGACGGTATTGGTAAGCTATATATGGGTAGAGAAATTTCTCAAGTGATGGGGTGGCAGGGGGCCTTTTGGCTTGAGCGAAAAGAGCGTCAAAAGGAAGAGCGAACCGATTTATTATTGCCCTTGCTCAATATCGTACCTGGTATGGTGGTCGCCGATATTGGTGCGGGCACAGGTTATTTCTCTAAAGGTTTAGCGCAACTAGTAAGCTCATCAGGGACTGTTTATGCAGTGGATATTCAAGCTGAAATGGTGAAAATGCTTGCCGAGCTAGTTCAGCAAAGTGGTTTAAAGCAAATTAAACCATTACAAAGTTCACTAACCAGCTTGCCACTTCCTCGGGCTAGTCTTGATTTAGCGATCATGGTCGATGTTTACCATGAACTGGAATACCCTGATGAGGTATTGGGCAGTTTAGTCGAGTCAATTAAACCAGGGGGTCGAGTCGTCTTTGTAGAGTACCGCGCAGAGGACTCTCAAGTTCCAATCAAAAAATTACATAAAATGAGTATTGCCCAGATTCGGCTTGAGGCCCAGCAGCAGGGGCTAATCTGGGAGCGAACCGAAAATAACCTACCTTGGCAACATGTGGTTATTTTCAGAAAGCGCTAATTGACATTCTTTTTTGAAGTGCCGCACATGGATCGGCTCGCTGCGATACTGGCGTAAACCAGACATAATCCGCTTTATGTTTGAGTGATGCAAGGATTTCTTGCAGAGCTGATAGATCCTTTAAATCTGGACTTTCAATCAATAGAACACTAATTAATTGCATTGTTGGTTGATTGGCTTTGATGATTTGTGGCACACCAATATCTTTCCAGGCGTGGCTATTTCCCGAGAGCAAAATAGCGGGTTGATGCTCGATTAATTCTAGAGCCATATAAGCGTCTCGAGCGCGCTGTACTAAAGACATTTTGGGTAGACTTGCTTTGGGAAATAAATTACAGTGCCCATCCTGAATCGCCTGAAATAGGGTATTTTCGGCACTCTCTGAGAGCTTTGCAAGCTGTAACATTTGACGGATTGTAGGGGGTAGGTGCGCATCTTGATGAGCAAAAATTTCTTTTCCGGCAGACGGTGGTAAGTTACCGCCAAGGAGAGGGAGTTGGAGTTCTGCTATGGCATTAAAAAGTGGTCGATGCAAAGGCCATTGCCAGGCTTTTAAATCGAATCCCGCATTTTTTAAATCTGCCTCCAGGTTGAGATTCCATTGCACGGTTTTTTTTGCAGGCAGATGTTCTGCGATGATAGTTACAGATCTTTTTGGTAATTGTCGAAGCAAATTTGCTCGGAGCTCGTGATGATAAGGGTTGTCATGTAATTCTCCCAAGATTGTCACATGCGCTTGATGAATCCTATTTATAAGATTTTCAAGACTCAGTAATTGTTGATTTGCTGTCGCGTAGATCACTGGACTTGGGTTTGGTGTGTCTTTTACTGTGCCCTGACCTAAGCAATACAGAGGAAGGGCGCACAATTGCAAAGTAATCGCTACAAGAAATGGTTTAGGAGATTTAAAAATACATTTTTTAAATATCGCGTACATGGATTTGTTCAAAATGACTCGTATCGGGCTAGGCTGAGTTAAAAAAGTGATGCGAAATAGAAGTAATGCTCAATCAAATTTTAATCGGAATGGGGGTATTTTGGTAAATGCCCTAAATAGGACAAAGTCCAGCAAAACAGCATCAATTGTCAAAAAGGTGTAATATTAGTAAATACCCTTATTCCACCTTAGTTTAGATCGTAATTTGAAAGCAATGATCCAGAGCAATCACAATATCTTTGAAGGCTGTACTTTGTGTAATATAATCGATACAGCAGTATCCGCCGGAGTTTTTCAGGTGTGGAGTCGATTAGTGGCCAAGTCAAAGTGGTTACAAGTTTTATCAAGTCAGCAAGAGGACTTTACCTTATTTGCCCCGACTGATAAGGCCTTTGCGACCTTGCCCGAAGACTATATTGCAAACCTTCAAGCGCATTCCTCCATGCTAGATCGATTCCTGGGGCATTTTATTGTTCCGCGAATGGCTTTAATTTCTGGAGATGATGTCAGACAAGTTTCAGTGGCAGGTGATGATTTATTGATTAGAACAGTGAATGACCGAGGGATGGTAAATTCAGCCAAGATCACCTTTCAGAACATTTTAGCTACAAATGGCATTATCCACGGCGTTGATACGATACAAATCTTTAATACCCAAATAGCGAGTACCTCTGATGGGTTATGATTCGCGTTGTTGTGGCTCAAACGCTTGTATTATCAATGCAGCGGGGAGGTGTTGGTGTGGGCAGATCTGGGATGGGGAAAAAATGTGCTATCCCAAACCTGATCAGCAATTAGTCAAGCAAGAACCAATTGATCAGCCGCCAGAAAATCCTTCAAAGTAATGAGTTCCTATTCAAATTAGGTTAGTTCATGTCTTCGGTAAAATCAGAGTACAAACAGTTAACCGTTTTTTATGATGGCAGATGTCCACTTTGCCAAGCTGAGATTTTATTTTTATCGCGTAGATCTCAACCACAAATCTTACGTTTTATTGATATTCACTCTAGTAATTATGACGCAAGTATCACAGGCGTTTCTTGCGAAGAGGCGATGGCAGCTTTATATGGTCAAATCGAGGGTGAGCCAATCATGCAAGGTGTGCAAGTATTTTCAGAGGCCTATCGTCGCGCCAACCTACCTGTTTTAGCTTGGCTATTTTCTAGGACTTGGTTAAGGCCGTTGCATGATAGGGCTTATCGTATTTTTGCTAGAAATCGGCACTCAATTTCTCAATTATTGGGTCCGCTATTATTAAGGATTGTTCAATATGGAAAACACTAAACCTTCCAAATACGTTGTGCCAGCGGCTTTGAATGTCTTTCGACAGCCGATTGTGCCGTGTTCTTTTGATCCGATGACTGGATTTTTTAGAGACGGCTGTTGCAAGACTGATCAGCATGACTTGGGAAGTCATTTGGTTTGTGCGGTGATGACTAAGGAGTTTTTGGTATTTAGTTATCAACGGGGTAATGATTTAACTACCCCTAGGCCTGAATACGTTTTTCCTGGATTGCGTCCCGGGGATAGTTGGTGCTTATGTGCACTGCGTTGGAAAGAAGCTTTTGATGCTGGCTGTGCGCCGAAGGTTAAGTTAGAAAGTACGCACGTGCATGTTCTTGATTTAGTCACTATTGAAGTCCTTCAGGAATTCGCATATACGGATTAAAGTTACCCATGTATTGAAGAGCGGGTACTTTGAGGCCATCAAATTTAGGCTATAAAATTTTGATAGTTGTTGGTAAAGTAAGTCTGTATGGTCAAGCATTTGTTCTTGTACAATGATAAAAAAACATGGTACAAGGTTTTTGCAAATGAACTATGAGGAGACATTTTGACTTTCTTGGGAATTGATTGTGTTGAATTTGGTGCAAGTGATCTGAAGCTTGCGAAGAAATTTTTTAGCGATTGGGGATTGCTTTGTAAATCCTTCACTTCGAGCAAATTGGTTTTTGAAACACAAATTGGTAGCCAAATTATCATTCGGCCAGAGGCATCTAAGTTACTTAGACCTAAAATATCGCCTGACTCGCAATTTCGGGAAGTGATTTTTGGAGTTCGCACTGTAGCTGATTTAGTAGCCATTGCCAAAGAGCTTTCGGTCGATCGAGAAGTCGAGCAAGATGAGGATGGCACCTTACACACGGTAGATGACAGCGGTATTCAAATTGGCTTTCGGGTGTGGACGCATACGCTTGAAAAACCGCAAGTTGGAACGATTTGGAATAGTCCAGGTAATCGGCGACGCATTAATCAAGTAAGTCCTGTCTATGCTAGCGCAACACCTTTTAAGATGGGGCATATTGTTTTTTTCGTGCCGGATACCAAGCGAGCAGAGGATTTTTATCGGCAGCGCCTAGGATTTTGTTTATCGGATCGGTATGTTGGAGGAGCTGGCGTTTTTTTACGCTGGGCGCAGCAAAGTGAGCACCATAATCTCTTTTTCATCAAGAGTCGAAAGAATGATGTCAACTTGCACCATATTGCCTTTGAGGTAAATGATGTGCACGAGATGCTGGGTGGCGGAGTTGCATTTTCGAAAAAGGGCTGGGCTACAGAAGTGGGCCCGGGTCGTCATCCGATTTCATCAGCATATTTTTGGTATTTTAAGAACCCATTGGGCGGTGCAATTGAGTATTTCTGTGATTCGGATTACGTTAATGCTGACTGGAAGCCTCGCCAGTATCGAATCAATCGTTTTAGTGAATGGCATTTGGCGGATGGTATTGTGCAGCGCGATGATGGCAAGATTCGTCCATCATTAGCTGCTGCTCAGGCAATGAAGGCAAAATAGGAATAAGTGAAGATGAGTGATATGAATGAACAAATGCATGTCCAAATGAATGAACAAAAAGTTGAATTTGTTTCAAATGGACTGTTACTTCGTGGGATTGTAAGACTGCCTACCGGTCTGCGTGATGGAGAAAAACGTCCTGCAGTGATTGTTCTGCACGGTTTTGGAAGTAACAAAAGTGCTGAAAATGTTCTCGGTCCCTGTGGCGTTTTAGGCTCGCTTGGTTATATTACGTTGCGTTTTGATATGAGCGGTTGTGGGGAGAGTGCTGGCCCACGTGGGAATTTGATTTGTCTAGAACAAGTCCAAAATACGCGTGATGCAGTCACTTTTTTGAGTGCGCATCCATTTGTAGAGGAAGGTCATACTGCTTTAATCGGATCGAGTTTTGGAGCGGCAATTGCTATTTATACAGGCGCAGTTGATGAGCGAGTAGCCGCCGTGATTTCTTCGGGTGGTTGGGGGCATGGCGAGCGCAAGTTTCGAGGCCAGCATCCTACGCCCGAAAGTTATGCACGATTTTGCGCGATGTTAGAGCAGGGGCGGCTACATCGTGAGAAAACCGGGACGTCTTTGATGGTCCCACGCATGGAAATTGTGCCGATTCCTGTTGGTTTAAAGAGGCAAATTGTGCCTGGTTCCATTCAGGAATTTACCGCAGAAACTGCCCAGAGCATGTTTGACTTTCGTGCTGAGGAGGTGGTTCATCAGATATCACCAAGGCCATTACTTCTATTGCATAGCTCGGTAGACTCCGTAACACCGACTGAGCAGTCAATCGGATTATTTAAGAACGCCGGTAAACCAGCGGACTTGCACTTATTCGGTGATACCGACCATTTCATGCTGGCAGAAGGTAATCAGCGGGTTTGGAATGTGGTGCGAGATTGGTTAAATACATTTTTTCCAGTGAGGGCTCTATGAAATTCATCTTGCAAACATATCGACATCTTTTTTTAATACTTGCTGTAGGATTTGTTTTTTCAGTCGGTGCCCAGGACTACCCGAATAGGCCGATAAAAATTATTGTCCCTTATCCGCCTGGAGGAGTAACAGATATTGCTACGCGATTTGTTGCTGTTAAGCTTGGTGAGAGTTTTGGGCAGCCGGTAATTGTTGAAAATATGCCGGCAGCAGGTGGCGTAGTGGGCACTAATCGGGTAGCAAAAGCTGTTCCAGATGGTTATACTTTAATGGCAGCGTTTGATAGTTTCGCTACAAATCCTTTTATGTATCGAGGTGTTGAGCATGATCCTATTAAAGATTTTGCGCCTATTTCATTGATGGTTCGAAGTCCACAGTTATTAGTAGTGCATCATAGTACTGGTGCAAAGACCATTGCTGATTTAGTCCGTTTGGCTAAAGATAAGGGTGATCAAATTGCTTTTGCCACGCCTGGCGCAGGTACTTCTAGTAGACTTTCCTCAGAATTATTCAAGCAGATGGCTGGGGTGGACATTACTTTAGTTTCTTATAAAGGTGGTGCTCCCGCTTTAAATGACTTATTAGGTGGACAAGTTTCAGGGATGATTGTTTCTATGAGTTTGGTGTTGCAGCATGTTCAGCAAGGTCGTTTGGTTGCTTTAGGTGTTTCATCTCCAGGACGAAATTCAATTTTACCAAATGTACCTCCAATTGCGGATACGTTTGCAGGATTTGAGGCACAATCTTGGTCTGGGATGATTGCACCGATTGGTACACCAAAACCAATTGTTGATAAATTAAATCAAGGCATTGTAAAAGCTTTGCAGTCTTCAGAAGCACGAGAGAAATTTTCTAGTCAAGGAGTTGAGATAGTGGCTAGTTCACCGCAGGTATTTGGTGAATTGATTGCTAAAGAGGGAAATCGCTGGGGGGCGGTTATTCGTCGATTAAAGATATCGGTGGATTAAATATGCTGTTGGATTGATTTGTAATTAGTTCATATCAAGCATTAACGCCGTAATTTTTCAGCCAAAGTAACACGAATGATCATGTGGCTCTTTTAAAATCAGATGATGATTCGATTTTATAAGATAGCCTTTTTTCTCTTTACCTGCCTTACCTCTTCCTTGTGGATTGTACCGGAGGGGTCTTCTCAAAGCCTTGGTATAGCAACTAACCCTATCAATCCTTATGATTTAAAAGTTGATGTAAAACGTGCTGGTGACGCCTTTTTGATTCATGTTTCCTTCATTGTTCCAATTAATGCTTGCGAGGCAATAGCATTTTTGACAAATTATGAAGATGCTAAAAACATTCCTGGAATTGTTGAGTCTAAGATAATCAGTCGAGATGGCAATAAGGTGCGCGTAGAGCGGCACGTGCAGGAAAGGATCATTCTCATTCCGATTACGATGAAGTCTATTGTTGAATATACTGAGCTATCGCAAAGTCAGCTGAATTTTGAACAACTTGTAGGAGATACGCGTTCTTACAAGGGGAGTTGGCAAATCATGTCTGAAGGAGATGGTACAAAACTTCGATATGAAAGTAGGGTTGAATTACTTCCTTTTATCCCACGGATTGTGATTGAGTATTTTATTAAGAATTCGATTGATGAGCGTTTTGAGGTGATTGCAAAACGAGCCGCCGCGATGAAGAAGACTTCAGTTGCTGGCTACAGTTAATTTATTTTTTTTAGTTAAAACCACTAGCGAATCGAAGCTTGCCAATTATCATCGTTCCGAGTTAGGTCGCTGGGCTAAAATTGTCAGGGTTTTGGGAGCAATAGTTGATTAAAAAAGGATATGAAATTTGATCATTACTCGATTAGAACTGCTCAATATTTAAGTTATTAGCAGACATGCCACCCTGTAAAATAGACCTAGCGATTGCTGGAACCTTGGTTAGTAAATGTTCCGCAAAAAATCTGGCTGTCGTTATTTTTGCAGCATAAAAATCGGGATCATCTTGCATATTTTTCTGCGCAATGATCAGCGCTCTAGCCATTTGCCATCCTGCCAGCGTAATACCAGCAAGTTGCAGGTAGGGCACGCTACCTGCAAAGACATTCTTCAACTGTTGTTGATGTTCTTTTAAGATGAAGTTCAGCACATCCTCATAAGACTTTCTAGCTAGGCGAAGGTTACTAAGCATCGATTCAGCTGCAGTTGAGCTATTTTTTTCTAAGTCAATTTCAGTCATGATAATTTGTTGGATGATTACTTGAGTAATAGCGCCATTATCTCGGATTGTTTTTCGACCCAATAAGTCATTTGCCTGAATTGCTGTTGTGCCCTCATAGATTGTGAGAATACGCGCATCTCTATAGTATTGTGCAACTCCCGTATCTTCAATAAATCCCATACCGCCATGGACTTGTATACCAAGACTTGTTACTTCTAAAGACATTTCCGTAGAAAATCCCTTAATAATAGGTACCAAGTATTCATATAGAGATTGATATTCAGAGACATTCTTTAAGCTAGTATTTTCTGGCACTTGATCTTTGATGCTTGCGCCGAAATACGCTAATGATCTAGCACCTTCGGTATAAGCGCGCATCGTCATGAGTAGTCGCTTGACATCGGGGTGATGAATAATACTTACTGGCCCATCTGAGCCTACAAGATCTTTGCTTTGGAGGCGTTCTTTAGCATAGCTCACCGCTTGTTGATAAGACCGCTGTGCAATGGCAATTCCTTGCACACCTACAGCAAACCGAGCAGCATTCATCATAATGAACATGTACTCTAGGCCGTGATTTTCATTGCCAACAAGATATCCGGTAGCTCCGCCATGATCACCAAATTGCAAGACGGCTGTAGGGCTCGCTTTGATACCTAGTTTATGTTCAATGGAAAGACAATGAACATCATTGCGCTCACCAATTGTATGATCAGGATTGATTAAAAATTTTGGTACAACAAATAAGGAAAGTCCTTTAACTCCCTCTGGAGCATCAGAAGCTCTAGCTAAGACTAGATGAATAATGTTTTCTGTAAGGTCATGTTCACCATAGGTGATATAAATTTTTGTTCCAAAAATCTTATAGCTTTGATCGTTTTGACGCTGTGCACGCGTTCGAACATTTGCTAAATCTGAACCAGCGCCAGGCTCAGTGAGATTCATTGTGCCACTCCATTGACCTGATACTAATTTAGGTAAATACTGTTCTTGAAGAAGCGGGCTTGCTGCGATTAAAAGTGCTTCGATTGCACCATCGGTTAGTAAAGGACATAAAGCAAACGACAAGTTTGCTGAATTAACCATTTCTTGGCAAGCAGAATTTAACAGTCTAGGTAAATTTTGGCCACCAAATTGCCGGGGGTGAAGGATACCTTGCCAGCCCGCAGCGCTATATTGATGATAGGCTTCTTTAAAGCCAGGTGGAGTTGTTACTTTGCCGTGCTGCAGGGTACTTGGTTGTTGGTCCCCGATCCAATTTAGGGGAGAAACAATTTCTTGGTTAAATTTTGCGGCTTCTGCAAGAATGGCGGATGTAGTATCCAAGTCGACTTCTGTTTTTGCAAAGGTGGGTAATTGCAAAATATTTTCAAGATCAGCTAGTTTGTGCATCACAAACTGCATTTCTTTTACGGGGGCAATGTAGCCCATTTGTAAAGTATGATTAGACATCGATTGCTTTTACTGAACCAGCAATTTTTCGAAGCTCGAACTTTTGTATTTTGCCAGTGGAGGTTTTTGGTAATTCACAAAAAATGATTGATTTCGGAACTTTGAAGCCAGCAAGATGTTCTTTACAGTGTTTTGCTATATCCAGTTCTGTGACTTGTGCATTCGGCTTGATCTCTAAAAAAGCGCAGGGTGTTTCACCCCATTTAGGATCTGGTTTTGCGACAACAGCTGCGGCGATTACTGCGGGATGGCGATATAAAACATCTTCAACTTCGATGGATGAGATATTTTCTCCCCCAGAAATAATAATATCTTTGCTACGATCCTTAATTTTTACATAGCCATCCGGTTGCAATACTGCTAAATCACCTGTATGAAACCACCCCCCAGAAAAAGCCTCATGAGTTGCTTGGGGATTTTTGAGATAGCCTTTCATAGTGATATTACCTCGAAACATAATTTCTCCCATGGTTTGTCCATCTGCGGGGACAGGCTGCATGGTAGTTGGATCCATAACAACCATGCCATCTTGGAGGTGATAGCGCATTCCTTGTCTAGCATTATTGGTAGCGCGTTGACTAATAGGTAGTTCGTCCCATGCCTCATGTTTAACACAGACTGCTGCTGGACCATAGGTTTCTGTTAGGCCATATACATGGGTTAGATCAAAGCCTAGCTTTTCCATGCCTTCAATCATCGAGGCAGGCGGAGCTGCGCCGGCAACCATGGCTTTGACACCTTGGGGGACACCTTCTTTGAGGGAGTCATCGGCATTTACAAGTAAGCCATGTACGATTGGTGCTGCGCAGTAATGTGTCACTTGATGTTCTTTCATAGCAGCAAAGATATGTTTTGCGTCTACACGTCGCAAGCAGACATTAACCCCTGCGCGGGCAGCGACGGTCCAGGCAAAGCACCAGCCATTGCAATGGAACATTGGCAGAGTCCATAAATACACAGGGTGTCGTGGCATATCCCACTCTAAGATATTGGAGATAGCATTGGTTGCTGCTCCTCTGTGGTGATAGACCACGCCTTTAGGATTACCGGTAGTACCGGAAGTGTAATTTAAACAAATTGCTTGCCATTCATCGTTTGGCATCAGCCAGTCAAAGGATGGGTCTGCGCTAGCTAAGAATTCCTCATAGTTGATTTTTCCTAATGTTTCGCTATAGCCATCATATAAATCATCTTCAATATCGATGACGATGATCTGCTCTGCCCTTGAGTCAGGTTGTTGTTGTGCAATTGCCAAGGCTTTTTTCATAGTCAGACTGAATTCAGGGTCAATTAGGACTACTTTGGACTCCCCATGATTGAGCATAAAGGCGATCGCTTCAGGGTCTAGTCGCGTATTGAGACAATTCAGAACAGCCCCTGACATGGGCACGCCAAAATGAGCCTCGACCATAGGTGGTGTGTTGGGTAACATGACTGCTACAGTATCGCCAATTCCGATACCGATTTTTTGAAGAGCACTGGCCAATTTTTTACAGCGGTTATAGGTGGTTGCCCAGTCCTGACGGAGATTACCATGAATAATTGCTAATTGATGAGGATAGACCTGAGCTGCTCTCTCAATAAAACTGAGGGGGGTCATGGGAGTATGATTCGCTAGATTTTTATTTAAGTGTGTTTCAAAGATATTCGTCATGAAATGATTCCGTTATAGACGCGAGTTGCAATGCATTAAACATATTAAAAATAGCATAACATTTTCATTCATCGATTGTAGAAATCGCTATTTTCCAAGCTAACCTTCGCGCATTTACTAGCATTTCTCTAAGGCTTAGAGAATTGGTAAGCTTTAGTTCAGCAGGTCTAGATTCGCTTGGAGAGTCATACGAA
>Ga0194084_1035_pt1 | contig 32365 bp, 31 predicted proteins | sample LauGreFaBDMM15SN_2_FD_133654 | JGI IMG/M metagenome (GOLD analysis project Ga0194084, IMG submission 133654) | reverse complement strand
TCCCTACAGTACTTAGGACAATTTAAGCCTAAAATGGATATATAGTAATTAAAAGGAGTAATGAAATGACTGCTGTTCAACAAGTTAGCGTAGCGACTGAAGAGCCACCAGTACCGATTCTATTTACCGACAGTGCAGCGGCTAAGGTAGCCGATTTAATTGCCGAAGAGGGTAATGCGGCATTAAAATTAAGAGTATTTGTGCAGGGTGGCGGATGTTCCGGATTTCAGTACGGGTTCACTTTTGATGAAGACGTCAATGAAGACGACACAGAATTTCTGAAAAACGGCGTCACTTTACTGGTAGATTCGATGAGTTTTCAGTATTTAGTTGGTGCAGAAATAGATTACAAAGAAGATATCAATGGTTCCCAATTTGTGATTAAGAACCCGAATGCGACTACCACTTGTGGTTGTGGCTCTTCGTTTTCTGCCTAGTCTCTAATCCTGCCCTAGCGCTGGTGATTGGCATAGGGTTTTATCGAGGGTAGTGGGCACCTAGTATTCTAGGTCCCAACGCACCTGTAACCGCAGAAATATTTGCGGGGTGTTTTTCAAAAAAGCACCAGGAGAGCCAAGCGAAGGCTATTCCTTCTACCGTTTGCGCATCTATTTTATACATTTCTGAAGTGACTACCTGTAAATTCGGCAAGAGTTCACCAGAGTATTGTTGTATGAGTTTCTTTAAGAAACTATTCAAAGCACCTCCACCGCAAATAATCAATTCTGAGCACTCGGGATCGTATTTAAAGAGCTCTTGAATAATTGTTTTAGCACTCAGGTGGGTTAAGGTGTGTTGGATATCTTGCGGTGCATAAACCCCGCCTAAATGGCTTAAATTGGACTCTATCCAATTCAAATGAAACAACTCCCGACCCGTACTTTTAGGAATTGGTAGAGAAAAATAGGGATTTAATAATAATTGCTCCAACAAAGGCGCAATCAGGTTGCCTGATTGCGCCCACTGCCCTTGATTATCAAACGCTAAGCCACACTGTTTTTGAATCCATGCATTCAGAAGCATATTACCTGGCCCAGTGTCAAATCCTAAGGTAGCTTGATGAGGGTTCAGTAGCGTTAGATTAGCAATACCACCTATATTAAGGACTGCGCGACTTTGGGTTGGGTGAGCGAATTGGGATGCATGAAACGCTGGCACTAAGGGGGCGCCTTGGCCATTAGCCGCGATATCACGACTTCGAAAATCTGCAATAACGTCAATTTGACTTAATTCAGCGAGTAAGGCTGGGTTGAGAGATTGCCAGGTATAGCCAAACGCATCATGCAGTTTCGGTTGGTGCCGAATGGTTTGACCATGGGCACCGATAGCAGTAATTTGAGATGGAGTTAATTGCGCTTCTTGAAGAAGCTCTTGTACAACTTTCGAGTAGGCAATAGCTAGCGCATTAGCGGCGAGCGCCTCGCGGTGTAATTCATTACTTGAGGGCGACTGCAGAACAACTAGTTCTTGATACAACGCGCTAGGAAATGCTTGATGGACATGACAGATTGTGCGAGTCTGTCCAAAAGAGTTTATTTCACATAAGACACCATCGGTACCATCTAAGCTGGTGCCCGACATCAGGCCGATGTAGAACTGCCACGGCGTATTATTGGATTGCTTTGGGTTCATAGATACAATAGACGACTAGGTAAGAGCATTTACAAGAGTGCGACAATATAAAATATTTACATTTGGCCATTAAAAATTGTTCGACAGTATGACTAATCAAAAAGATTCTAAGAGTAATTTATCATCCACGCCTAGTCAACATACTACGCTAACTTATCCGATCACGGCCGAAGTCAAAGAGGCGCTTGTTCAAACGCAGCGTGGCTGTGAGGAATTATTAGTGGAGTCTGAGTGGGTCCATAAACTAGCAAGGAGCGCCTTTACAGGTCAGCCACTCAGGATTAAGTTAGGACTTGATCCAACGGCCCCGGATATCCATTTGGGACATACTGTAGTGCTTAATAAGCTCAGGCAGTTGCAAAACCTGGGGCATACAGTGATTTTCTTAATTGGCGACTTTACGAGTTTAATTGGCGATCCATCGGGTCGGAATGCCACTAGGCCTGCTCTGACAAAAGAGGAGATTGCGCAAAATGCTAAAACGTATTATCAACAGGCTAGTTTAATTTTAGACCCAAATAAAACCGAAATACGCTATAACTCAGAATGGAGTGAGCCTCTAGGCGCCTCTGGGATGATCCAATTAGCGGCAAAATATACTGTAGCGAGAATGTTAGAGCGCGATGACTTTACCAAGCGTTACCGGAATGGCATTCCAATTTCTGTCCATGAATTCTTATACCCACTCATGCAAGGTTATGACTCTGTAGCCTTAAAGAGCGACTTAGAGTTAGGCGGAACCGATCAAAAGTTTAATTTACTAGTTGGTCGGGAATTACAAAAGGAATATGGGCAAGAGCCCCAGTGTATCTTAACGATGCCTTTGTTAGTCGGGCTCGACGGCCTTGATAAGATGAGTAAATCCAAGGGTAATTATATTGGCGTAACAGAACCTGCGAATGAGATGTTTGGAAAAATTTTGAGTATTTCAGATGATTTAATGTGGAGTTATTACACCTTATTATCGTTTCGTTCAGTAGCAGATATTCAAAACTTACAAAAAGAAGTAGCCGGAGGTAAAAATCCAAAAGATGCCAAGGTTGCTTTAGCCGATGAAATCGTAACCCGATTTCATAGTGCAAGTTTAGCGGCCCAGGCTCAAGAAGACTTTAATCTTCGAGCCAAAGGAGGTATACCAGATCAGATTCCAGAAATGACTATATCTGGGGCGCCTTTGGGTATTGCGCAATTATTAAAGCAGTCGACATTAGCGCCATCGACTTCGGAGGCTTATCGAAACATTGATCAAGCTGGCGTCAAAATTGATGGTGTTGTGATTACCGATCGTGGACTACAAGTTTTGCCGGGTACTTTTGTATTGCAAGTGGGAAAACGGCGGTTCATGAAAATTCATTTACAGGCATAAATTCTTCATATGGCAAATATTTTATTAGTTCGACACGGCGAGACTGACTGGAATCGCGCAAAACGTTTACAGGGGCATCTTGACATTAGCTTGAATCAAGAGGGTATTACCCAGGCAAACCGCCTTGGAAAGTCCTTAGTCAATGAACCGATAGACATCGCGTATTCTAGCGACTTATCAAGAGCATTTGACACAGCTCAGGCAATTCTGGCGCAGCGCTCAATCCCGCATTTTATTGATCAGAGTTTAAGAGAAAGGTGTTACGGTGAAATTCAGGGGATGACTTATGCGCAAATCGAAGCAGAGTTACCAGATAACCATCGTGCTTGGCATAGTAGAGACCCCGATTTTCAGCCAAAAAATGGCGAGAGTTTAAGGCAGTTTTATCAGCGGGTTGAAGCGGGTATGTTGCAAATTGCCAAGGCGCATTTAGGTCAAACGATTTTAGTAGTTGCGCATGGCGGTATTTTAGATTGTATGTTTCGATTAGCTAGTGGCATATCGATTGAAGATCAGATGAAGGTGGATTTATTAAATACGAGTTTGAATCGGCTGCAATATGACGGTCAGAAGTTTCAGATTAAAACTTGGGCTGATTTAAGTCATCTTGAAAATCAATCTGCCCTCGACGAGATTGACCGTACTTAGTTTAGATCTAAAAAACCACTACCTTCCTTCGGAACTATATTGAAATGTTCATAAGCTAGCTTGGTCGCAATACGGCCTCTTGGGGTTCGCTGTAAGTAGCCTTGTTGAATCAAATAGGGCTCAATGACATCCTCGATCGTATCTCGCTCTTCACCAATCGCTGAGGCTAGATTATCAATGCCGACGGGCCCGCCAGAAAACTTCAATAAGATGGCTTCGATTAATTTTCGATCCATCACATCAAAGCCAACAGGATCAACATCGAGCATGAGTAGGGCTGCATCGGCAATTTTTCCAGAGATGATCCCGTCACTTTTAACTTGGGCATAATCGCGCACGCGGCGTAAGAGCCGATTTGCGATTCGTGGGGTCCCACGGGCTCTTTTAGCAATTTCTTGAGCGCCGTCTGGAACGATTGGAGCATTCAGCAATTGAGCCGAACGTGAGACGATTTGGCAGAGTTCATGTTCAGTATAGAACTCTAGACGAGAGACGATACCAAAGCGGTCTCGAAGAGGATTTGTGAGCATCCCGGCTCGCGTTGTTGCCCCAATCAGGGTAAAGGGTTTTAAGTCTAGTTTGACGCTCCGAGCAGCTGGTCCTTCACCAATCATGATGTCGATACTATAATCTTCGAGGGCTGGATAAAGGATTTCTTCTACAACTGGTGAGAGTCGATGAATCTCGTCAATAAAGAGGACATCATTTTCTTCAAGATTCGTAAGCAGGGCTGCTAAATCACCAGGCCGATCGATTACTGGACCACTCGTTTGACGCATATTGACACCGAGTTCTTTCGCGATGATATGGGCCAAGGTCGTTTTTCCTAAACCGGGAGGACCAAATAATAAAACATGATCGAGAGCCTCTGAGCGACTTTTAGCGGCTTGGATAAAAATACTTAATTGCTCACGAACCTTTGTTTGACCGATATATTCTTGGAGTTGCTTGGGTCGAAGGGCTCGATCAATTACGCTATCATCAGTGCTTAGCGAAGGGTTAACAAAACGATCAGAGCCCTTTTTGGGAAGCTCAGGTTCCGCTTCAAGTTGATCAGTATGAATGGCCATATGACTAGTTTAGTCCTAAATGAAGACTAGGCTTTAGAGAGTGTTTTCAGTGCAGCACGAATACCGTCCGAGACTGACACATCGGTTGGTATTTGCTTAATGGCTAGGACAGCTTCTTTATCCGAATAGCCAAGGGCTAAGAGGGCTTGTAATATTTCGGTCGAGACTTCCTGTTTAACAGTAACTCCAGGGATTGCTGTGAGCATCGTACCGAACTTACCTTTCAGTTCGAGGAGGAGGCGTTCGGCAGTTTTTTTACCAATACCCGGGATGGTAGTCAAGCGCGCCGCTTCTTGCATGAGAACTGCTTGCGCAATTTCTGGCACACTCATACCTGACAAAATTGACAAGGCAGTTCGGGCCCCAACACCACTGATTTTAATGAGGCAACGAAAAGCTTCACGCTCAGTCTCCGACGCAAAACCAAAGAGTAGTTGGGCATCCTCCCGGACTAAAAAATGGGTTAATAACGTCACATGAGTACCTAGTTCTGGTAACTGATACAGTGTGCTCATCGGGACGTCAATTTCATAGCCAACACCTTGGCAATCTACGACGATCCGCGGCGGATTTTTTTGTACCAATATTCCCTGGATGCGTCCTATCATGAATAGTCCTTATTGATTTCTTGATTGTCGAAGTTGTAATTCCATTTGAAAATGGTGGGCGGCGCAAATTGCCACGCCAAGAGCATCTGAGGCATCTGTACCGGGCGCTGATTTAAGACTGAGCAGTCTTTTAACCATTTCTTGAACTTGGGATTTAATTGCTCGGCCTGAGCCAACCACATTTTTTTTGACTTCTAAGGCACTAAATTCTTTAACGGATAAAGACTGGCAGACTAAGGCCGCAATTACAGCTCCTCGCGCTTGACCTAGAGCTAGAGTGGATTTTGGATTGACATTTAAAAAAACTTGTTCAACCGCAGCATATTGCGGATGATATGTTTGCACAATTTCAGTAACACCCTTAAATAATATACCAAGGCGTTCGGGGGTGGAATGTTTGGCGCTTGACGTTTCGATGGTCCCGGAAGCAATATAACTTAGACGTTGGTGCGCAAAATCTACGACTCCAAAGCCTGTTGTGCGCAGTCCAGGATCGATACCGATAATACGCATAGCGCTTTAATGTCTAAAATGCCGTGTGCCGGTATAGACCATGGCTATACCATGCTCGTTGGCGGCTGCTACTACCTCCTCATCACGAATACTTCCTCCGGGTTGAATGACGCAGGTAGCGCCAGCGGCTACGACCACATCTAGACCATCTCGAAAAGGAAAAAACGCGTCGCTAGCGGCGGCGCAACCAGCGAGCGATAAGCTGGCATTTGCAGCTTTAATAGTAGCAATTTTTGCAGAATCCAAGCGGCTCATTTGACCAGCGCCAACACCCAAGGTTTGGCCATTTGCACAAAATACAATTGCATTTGATTTAACAAACTTAGCAACCCGCCAAGCAAATAACAGATCACTCATTTCAGTAGGGCTTGGGCTGCGCTTGGAGACAACGTGTAATTCGCTCAGCTGTACATCTTTTAAATCTGGGTTTTGGACTAATAAGCCGCCACCAACCCGTTTGAAATCAAACGGGTTAATCGTTTTTGCGAGATGAATTTCTAGAACACGTACATTGGGTTTAGCAGCAATAAGGGCTTTGGCGCCGGCTGTAAATGCTGGAGCAATAAGTACTTCGACAAATTGTTTTGAGACTATTTCGATTGTTGCCTCATCGCATTCTTGGTTAAACGCAATAATCCCACCAAAGGCAGAAGTGGGATCTGTTTGCAGGGCTTTTTGATAGGCCTCTAGGCAATTAGAGCCGATAGCTACGCCACAGGGATTGGCGTGTTTAACGATGACACAGGCGGGTTGGCCGCTATCCAGAGCGGACCCAAAACTTTTCACACACTCCCAAGCAGCGTCGGCATCGGCAATATTGTTATAGGACAGTTCTTTACCTTGCAGTTGACGATAGTTCGCAAGACCACCTTGCACTTGTTTGATATCTTGATAAAAGGCGGCTGATTGATGCGGATTTTCACCATAGCGTAATTCTTGAAGAAGATCAAAAGCCAGATGGAGTGTTTGTGGATAGTGGCTTCGTTCTTGGTGTTCTAGATTATCTGGTAAAGATGATAAATAATTCGCGATGGCACCGTCATACTGGGCAGTATGGGCAAAAACTTTTTTTGCTAAGCGTAAATTGGTCTTGAAAGAGATTTGGTGTTGATGATTCGTCATTTCTTCTAGTACCAAATCATAATCTTGAGGATCAATTAAGACAGTAACATCTTGATGATTTTTTGCTGCAGCGCGCAGCATAGCTGGCCCGCCAATGTCAATATTTTCAATCGCATCGGCAAAAGTGCAATTGGCATTTTCAATCGTTTTTTCGAATGGGTAGAGGTTAATAACCAACAGATCGATTGTACCGATACCGTGAGTTGCAAGAGCGGCCATATGGAGTGGATCATCGCGCTTAGCGAGCAGTCCGCCATGCACCATTGGATGGAGGGTCTTTACCCTGCCATCTAACATTTCAGGGAAGTTGGTTAAACTCGCAACCTCGACAACCGGAAGATGGTTGTCCATAAGTAGCTTGGCTGTACCACCAGTAGAAATCAGTTTTATACCTAATTGATGCAATTTCTGAGCAAAGGGCACAATACCCGATTTATCAGAAACAGAAAGTAGTGCGGTTCGAATCATACATTCCCAAAGAGTTTGAAATTAGAAAAAGACTATTTACTTAATAAGCCGTGGGCAAGGAGTTTTTTACGTAGGGTATTCCGATTTAAACCGAGGTATTCTGCAGCTAGGGACTGATTATCTTTAGCATGTTGCATGATCAGTTGCAGCATCGGGCGTTCGATGGAGTTCAGGACCATGTCATATACATTACTTGGTGGCGTATCACCGAGATCATTTAAGTACAGTTGGAGATGTTCTTCAAGAACTTCTGTAACGGGGTGTTTAGTTTGGACTCTATTTGGCATCGTTAATTTATGCGGCGTCTAAATATTCAATATGCGTTGAAAATTCTTGTAGGCCTAAAAAATAAGTTTGTACTGCTTTTAGTTGTTGCTCACTGGATTCTATAGTGTTCATATGATGGCGAAAGGTGTGCGAATCTCGAAGACCTTTGCAATACCAGGCGATGTGTTTACGTGCGGTACGCAAGCCAACATACTCGCCATAAAACGCGTAGTGTTCTAGTAAATGCTCTCCCATAATTTGCATCATTTCAGTGATAGTCGGAGGTGGGAGGTGATTACCCGTTTGTAAAAAATAATCGATTTCCCGAAATATCCAAGGCTTACCTTGGGCTGCCCGGCCAATCATGACCGCGTCCGCTTGCGTATATTTTAAGACTGCTTGCGCTTTTTCGGGCGAGTTGATATCGCCATTAGCTACGATTGGTATTTGGGAGCTAGCTTTAACTGCAGCAATTGTCTCGTATTCAGCTTCGCCGTGATACAGGTCTGCTTTGGTTCTACCATGAATTGTTAACATGGAGATACCGCAATCTTGGGCGATTTGAGCAAGGCGTAAGGCATTCTTATGACTTCGATCCCAGCCTGTTCGAATTTTTAGAGTAACCGGCACATTGCCTTGTGGGTAGCCAACGGCTGTGACAACGGCGCGTAATATTTTTTCTACAAGTGGTTCGTTTTGTAAAAGAGCGGACCCAGATGCGACATTACACACCTTTTTAGCGGGACAGCCCATATTGATATCGATAATTTGTGCACCGCGTTCGACATTTAAGATTGCCGCACGCGCCATCATCTGTGGATCTGCACCAGCAATTTGTACAGCGATTGGAGTTATCTCGCCATCATGATTTGCACGGCGCAAGGTTTTTTCGCTATTCCAGAGCATCGCATTTGAGGCGATCATTTCGGAGACAGCATAACCGGCGCCTAATTTTTTACAAAGTTGCCGAAATGGGCGATCAGTCACTCCTGCCATTGGGGCAACAAATAACTGATTCGCGATTGGGTAGGGGCCGATATTCAAAATTTATTTAATTGAGTTTTACATTCTGCAGAAACAAAACTGTAGCACAAAATAATTTTTGTGCCTAAATTTTAAGCATGGTCATGGTAAAGACTAGCCGTTTAGTCTAGTGATTCATTTTAAGGTTTGCAAATAGAGGCCGAAGTATAAACACTTACCAATTCGAGAAAGATCCGATTGCCATTACCTCTTGATGGGTTTAGCGTTTGCCAAACATCATTTGTCGAGCAAGGGCATTTTTTAGAGGGGGTAACCACTGCAGTGTGGCTAGGGCTAAGCCGCGCGCAGCAACAATGGGAATGAACTGTGCAGTAAATAGGTTGGCCATTAAATCTGTAATGCCAATAGTCATCTGCCGATCACTACGACGTTCTTTTGGGTATTGGCTTAGCGCAGTTTTAATGAGCATACTTAGGTCAGTTGAATGATGTGGTTGGCGGGCAAACACGGGACCTAAACAGTTCGCTAAGGTGATCGCATCTCTTAAGCCTAGATTTAATCCTTGCCCAGCGACTGGGTGAAGTGTTTGGGCTGCATTACCAATCCAAACCTCTTGGTCCTTAACGATATCTTGGCGAATATTTAATCCAAGTGGATAAATTTGACGACGGTGCACATGTAGAAATTGCCCAATGGGTAAGCCAAAGGCTTTTTTTAATTCCTCTAAGAAAATAGGCTCAGATAGATTTTGTAATTCAGTAACGCGATGAGGGCTAGCGCACCATACGAAATTAAGTGCCTGTGGGCCTAATTGGTGGGGTAGAAGGGCTAAAGGCCCCTCACTTGTAAAGCGTTCCCATGCTGTATTGGGTTCGATACCGGCTACATCTAAATATCCTACCAAAGCTGATTGATGATAATTTTTATGGGTATCTTTAGCTACTTGTTGATGAAATAGTCCGCCATCGGCATGGATTATGCAGCAATTTTCTAGATGAACTTCAGGCGTGATTTCGTAGAAGGGGTTTTCTAATTGGTGACCGAACTTCCATTGAAAAAAAGGTGCTTGGGTAGCATGCGTTTTCAGACTATTCCTGAGTAACTCGGTAATTTTGGCATACTGAACAATATGGCCCAGGGCCTCTTGATTGAGTTCTGTGCGGCGCATTGTTGTCTTACCAAAATGGCCGCGCTGGGAGACGTGTACTTGATGAATTGCGGGTACTTGGTTTGACCAAGCGCCTAGTTCAACGAGTAATTGTTTGGATCCCTCCGAAATAGCGATACCACGGTGATCTTCTGGTGGTGAAGGGTCTGATTCCGAATTTTTATCAAGCAGTGTTAGCTTTAACTCGGGATTATTTTTTAAGAGCGAGATTGCACAGGCAAGCCCAACTGGGCCCGCTCCTTGAATTACGACATCCATCGTTCTATCTCAGAAACACTGACTGGGACGTCACGGGACAATATTTCAGGATTCGTATCTTGAATGAGAACATCATCCTCGATGCGAATACCAATATGCCAATATTTTTCAGGGACTTCAGGGCAAGGTCGAAAGTATAGGCCTGGCTCAACCGTTAAGACCATACCAGGCTGAAAAATTCGCCAGCCTTGATTTGGGTCGCTAGGCTCTCGGTAGGAGCCCACATCATGCACGTCCATGCCTAGCCAATGGCTAGTTCGGTGCATATAATAAGGTTGATATAACTTTGCTTGGATAGCTTCCACAGTCGATCCGTGGAGATGATGTTGCAAGATTTTCATATCAAATAAACCTTGCGTTAAGATTGCTAGAGCCGCCTCATGGGGGTCTATAAAGTTCTTCCCGACTTGGCACTGAGCAATAGCTGCTGCTTGTGCGGCAAGAACAATTTCATAAGCTTCTTGTTGTGCTGCGGAAAATTTCCCGTTAATTGGAAAGGTACGCGTGATATCTGAAGCGTAGCCAGCCAGTTCACAACCAGCATCAATTAAGCAAAGATCACCATCTTGTAACGTGGCATCGCTCGCCCTGTAGTGCAAAATACAAGCATTCTCACCAGCGGCGACGATGCTGTTGTAAGCGACAGATTCAGATCCGGCTTTTCGAAAGGTGTACAAGAGCTCTGCTTCGAGATCATATTCTTTCAGGCCGGCTTGACTAGCGCTCATCGCCGCTAAATGCGCCTGTGCAGAAATTTGACCCGCACGTCGCATGATGGCAATTTCCTCGGCATCTTTAACAAGCCGATATTCATGCACGATGGCTTCTAAATCATGAAACTGAGTCGGTTTTTTAACGCCCTGCCGAACTTGCGAGTTCAAGGCGCTTAGCCAGGTGCGAAGCGAAGCATCGACGTCTGCAGATGCTCCTAGCCGACTATACAGATGTTGATAATTGGCCATTAAGTTCGGTAGGCGCTCATTAATCTCTAGGAATGGGTAGGCATGATCAACCCCAAGTTGGCTGATTGCTTGTTCTGGCCCTAGACGAAGGCCATCCCAGATTTCTCTTTCCACATCTTTTGGCCGACAAAAAAGATGTGTAACTGCGCTATCAGGATTGACTTGGATGACTAATAAACTTTGTGGCTCTGTAAATCCTGTTAGATAGTAAAAATCACTGTCATGTCGATAGGCATACTCGCTATCCCTATTACGTAATGACTCTGGAGCTGTTCCCAAAATAAATACTCCACCGCCAGTTTGTGAGCGAATGGTTTGGATGAGTCGGGCTCTGCGGTGGAGATACGTTGCGGATTGGAAGTCAGGCAAGGTTTTCATCTTTGTTGATTAAGAGCTAAAAGTCTATCAGGAGTTCCAACATCGTGCCACGCGCAGCGCAGAATTTCACCTTCAACCAGTAATGAGCCCATTGCTTTTCTGAGAATAGGTGCTAGGGCAGCCTTACTTAAGGGAGTAATTTGGGAAAATAAGCTGCGATGATAAATACCTGCCCCAGAAAAAGTATAGCGTTGTTGGGATAGGGCGTTATTGGCTAATTGATCATCAGAAAATACAAAAGGCGGATTGAGATAAAAATCACCTTGAGGGTGGTGTGGTGGATTTGGAACTAAAAAAAGATGGGCTAACAGGGTTGGTAGACCTTCGGCGATATCTTCGCGTAGACGGTCGACAATATTGGTAATTTGATCAAAGGGAAAGAGTGGCATAAAGGTATCGCCGTTGATTACTAAAAAATAGTCTTGCGGCTGCATGATATGGAGAGCTTGGGCAATTCCACCCGCTGTCTCTAGGGCGACTTCTTCGGCAGAGTATTGCACGCTTAAACCAAAGGACGATCCATCCTGAATCTGTTCTTCAATGCAGTGCCCTAACCAAGCGTGGTTGATAACCACTTTTTTGAATCCGGCTTTTGCAAGGCCATTTAAGTGATAGGATAAAAGACTTTTTCCATGGATTTCAAGTAGAGGTTTAGGGACTGTATCGGTAAGTGGGCGCATACGTTCACCTCTTCCAGCGGCTAAAATCATGGCTGGAAAATCTCCCAAAAAGGATTGGTTTATCGCATTGATTGGCGTGCTCATCTTAGAAAGTGAGGCCATCAGGACGACTTACCTTTTGCGCCGCGTCCAAAATACGTACGAGTGGCTTAAAGACAGCGTAGCGCTGAGCCACTTTTTCCGTATAGTGCAGGACTAGGGGCAGATCCAACAGATAGCTCTCTTTGCCATCACGGTGATAAAGACGGGCAAAGATCCCAAGGACTTTTAGATGCCGTTGTAAACCCATCCATTCAAAAGTTTTGTAGAATTCCCCAAAGTCTGGATTGACAGGCAATTGTCCTTTTTTAGCTGCTTCCCAGTAGCGAACCAACCAATCCATTTGCTGCTCCTCATCCCACTGGATATAAGCATCGCGCAGCAGCGAGACGAGATCATAGGTAATCGGTCCGATGACGGCATCCTGAAAATCAAGCACGCCAGGGTTGCGTTGCTCTAAAACCATTAAATTCCTGCTATGAAAGTCGCGATGCACAAATACTTGAGGCTGATTTTTGGCATTGTTAATTAAGAACTGATTTATTTGAAGTAAAGAATCTTTTTCTGGAGGGCTCAATAGATAATTGAGGTGTTTACCGAGGAACCACTCAGGAAAAAGGTCCAACTCTCTTTGCAATAAGTTGGAGTCGTAACTTGGAAGGTGGTTCGTTGGAGCCCGTAATTGGATTTGTATTAAGCAATTTGTTGCATCTTGGTAGAGTTTCGTGGCGGTACTTTGATCAAGAGCTTCTAGATAAGTGGTTTTCCCTAGATCAGTTAATAATAAAAAGCCTTGGGAGGTGTCTTTTTCGAGGATTTGGGGAACTGTAACCCCTGCTTTGAAGAGGGTTTGTGAAATCTGAATAAACGGTTGGGTATCCTCTTTGTCGATAGGGGCGTCCATCACAATATAGGTTGGATTTTGCTGGGATGCGGCTTGCACTCGAAAATAACGTCGAAAGCTAGCATCACTTGATGCTGGCACCAGTGAGTTCGAGTCAAGCATGAGAGATGGGGGGAGTTGACTTAACCAACCCCGAATTAAATCTAGGCGAATATCTTGCATAATGATTCGTATAATAAAGGCGATAGAGAGTTAAATGTCAAAATTGCGCCTTCCCACTAAACGTTTTTTTCTGAATCCTTCGATTCGAGGACTGGGCTATCTATTTTCGCTTACTTTGCTCTATCCGGGAATTTTTGGTCACGAAGTCCTTGCCAGTGATATAAAGCCAACGCAGCGCCCCTTATCCTTAAAGTTAGAGGATCAATTACAAATAAACCCAATCACGAATGACGAGTCTTTAATTTTTTCATCAGGTCAAGTGATAGACGGCGTGAATGATCGCGTAATTCAGTTAAAAGAAAATGCTGAGATCCGTCGCAATGGTAGTGTGATTAAAGCGGATGAAATCAGCTATGACTTGGATACGGATATTGTTAATGCGGTGGGTAACGCCCGCATTAATCGCCCTAACGCGGGTTTTTCAGGGCCAAGGGCTCGTTTAAAACTCGACTCAAGACAGGGCTGGATAGAAAGCCCTATTTATGAACTAAAAAGTAGTCGAGGGTCTGGTAGAGCAGAGCGCGCTGAATTCTTAAACGAAGATCAAACGTATTTAACCAAACCGACATACACCACCTGTTCGCCTGATAATGTGGATTGGTATTTTGCCTCAAAAGAGATGTTGATTGATGAAGAAAAGGACGAGGCTTCGGGTAAGGATGGCACCTTATATTTTTTTGATAAGCCGATTTTATATAGTCCGATCTTTTCATTTCCTCTGGGTGGGGAGCGTCGGTCTGGTTTTTTAACGCCCACTTTTGGCGTGAATACAAATACGGGACTTGATATAACAACTCCGTATTATTTAAATATTGCACCAAATCGAGATTTGACGATTTTTCCAAGGTATATGTCCAAAAGGGGTATGCAGCTTGGCGGGGTTTTGCGTTATTTAGAACCCGACTATTCGGGGATTTTTTCAGCGGAGTATTTAGCCCATGATCAAATTTTAGGAAAAGATCGTTGGGCATACTCTTCTAAGCATGTTCAACGGTTTGATCAAAGTCTGATTGGGTATACCAATATCAATCGCGTTTCTGATGATTTTTATGCGGATGACTTAGGGCGTACCCAAGGTCAGGCGATTACACGGCAATTTATTCAAGAGGCAGGATTAAATTATTCATTAAACGGTTGGAATTATTTGGCTAGGGTACAAAAATATCAAACCCTACAACCGATTACTCCGGTTCTGTTACCTTATGATCGGGAGCCTGAGGTCAACGCATCATTTCGTAATTTGGATTGGTATGGTGGGACCTCAGTCAATTTTATTGGCAATATAACGCGCTTTACGTATAACGGGCCTCTTGATCAAGTGGTTGCTGGTTCGATACCAACCCGAGGATACAACACGGCCGATCGGATGTTTATTAATACTGGCGTTAGCCTGCCTTTTTTAAATCCTGGGTTTTATGTCACGCCCAAATTGAGCGTTCGGGCTAACAACTATAACTTGACGGGTAACGCCAGTTACACCGGCTTAACGCAAAGTTTTGTGATTCCCACAGCGAGTATAGATTCTGGTATATTTTTAGAACGTGAAGCATTAGAAATGAAGCCTATTTTTGGACGTGACATGTTACTCAGTATTGAGCCAAGGGCTCTTTACGTCTATACCCCTTATGTTGATCAGACACAGATTCCTTTATTTGATACAGCTTCTTCAGGTTTTGGTATTGCACAAATTTTTTCAGAAAATACCTTTGTGGGTAACGACCGCGTAGCAGATAGCAGCAAAGTAACAACTGGGTTTACTGCCAAAATATTAGATGCCGAAACAGGTATTGAGCGGATTCGGGGTATTTTGGCCCAGCGTGTCGATTTGAGTGGGCAACGGGTTGGCTTATTGGGTAATCAGACTACCAATACCAAGTACTCTGATCTTTTAATGGGCGTGGCAACACGACTATCTGGCAATATTAACTTGGATGTTGCTAATCAATATAATCAGGATTTAAATCGATCAGTACAAACTTCCTCGACTGCAAGTTGGCGGCCTGCACCGCGCAAGATGCTCAATAGTAGTTACCGTTATAACTTTGATACGAATACGCAACAAACATCTATTTACCAATATGAAATATCAGGGCAGTGGCCGGTTGCGCGATCGGTATATGCAATTGGGCGTTGGAACTATGACCGGGTCTCAGAAAAGACCTTAAATACCTTAATAGGATTCGAGTATGATCAAGAATGTTGGGTTGCAAGGGTGGCTTTAAACAAGTATTTGAACACAACAAAAACAGAAACTACACAAATCTTTTTTCAGATCGAATTTAAGGGTTTAAGTGGCTTTGGTAATAATCCGATTGATATCATGCGACTTAACATACCTGGATATGTGCCGCTGAGCCAAAAGCCTATTCCATTGTCAAGATTTGAAACTTATGAGTAAGACACTTCCCAACTGATATGATCAACCTTTATTCTAGAAAGACTGAGATTAATGACTGCGCTTTTACATAAAAATCGACTTTTTTTGACGATCATTTATAGCCTTTTGTTGGCTATGCAATGCGCAGTTCAAGTCGTAGCGCAAACGAAAGCAAAGCCAAAAAGTAATCCGTTACAGGCCCCATCGAGTTCTCAGTCAGTGGAGCAAAACACCAAGGCGATAGGACCATCATCAGCAACTACCGAATTAGTACCAGACCCGAGTTTAAAAATTACTACGCCCGAAAAAGCCGCTGTTAATCCGGTAGTCAACAAAAATATCAGTACAGACCCCAAGGAAATTGATCGTGTTATTGCGGTAGTTAATCGTGAAGTAATTACCTACAAAGAATTATTAGTACGAATCCGGTTGGTAGAGCGGCAATTACAAGAATCAAAGCGCGGAGTACCGCCTAAAGACGTACTTGAAAAGCAGGCTTTTGAACGATTAATTGACGAAAGTATTATGTTTCAAGAAGCGCAAAATATGAATTTACGGATTGCAGATCCAGAATTAGACTTTATTATTAACAATGTTGCCGCACAACAGAATTTATCCGTAGAACAATTCTTAGCAAATGTTAAAAAAGACGGCTTCACCGAAAAGAAATTCAGGGAGAATTTTCGAAGAGACGTCGTTATATCGCGTTATCGTGAGCGTGCGGTAGAAAGTAAAGTCAAAATTTCTGATGCGGAAATTGCAGACTACATCAATATGCGAGTTGGGCAGGCTAATCCAGCAGAAGATCAAGAATTACTTTATTTAGCGCAAATCTTAGTCCCCTTGCAAGATGGCGTTAGCTCCTCGGATCTTTCCCAAGCCAGAGAAAAAGCCGAAGCTATTCTAGCTAAAGTGACTACTGAGGTAGATTTTTTACAATATGCCAATGCCTTAGTGAAGACCGATAAATTAGTCCGTGTGCAAGATTTAGGATATCGATCGATTGATCGTTTACCGAAATTATTTATCGATGCGAGTATGAATGTTAAAGCTGGCCAACTGATTCCTCAAGTAGTAAGGAGTCCTGCAGGGTTTCATATTTTAAAAATGTTGGATCGTAAAGCACCAAGTCAGAATAAAACGATACAGATTGTTCAAAACGAAATCAGGCAGATTTTGATCACTCAAAAACCAGGCGTACTTGACGAAGATACGCAACGCCGACTACGTAATTATCGTGATCAAGTATTATCAAAAACGGTTGACTTTGGGGATTTGGCAAAAAAATTCTCCGAGGATAAGAATACCGCTTCTCAACAAGGTTATATTGGATGGGTTTCTCCGGGGCAATCTTTACCAGAATTTGATGTTGCCTTAGCTAATTTACGCGCGGGTAGTGTTAGTGACCCGATTCGTACGGAGTTTGGATGGCATTTATTGCAAGTGATCAATACGCGGCAAACGGAAGTAACACTAGCTCAACAAAAAGAATTTGCTAGAGCGGCGATTCGTCAAGAAAAACTAGACCGAGCTTATCAAGACTGGGTTCGCGAATTGCGTGATAGTGCGACGATTGACTTACGCCCCCCTTATACCTTACAAAAATAATTTAATTGAGAGTTTCAGATCCTATGACAAAAGATATTCATCTTGTCATTACCTCGGGTGAACCCGCTGGCATAGGCCCTGAGGTGAGTTATCAGGCAGCCATGGGGTTTATTCAGGACTATCCGGATACGCATATTTCTATTTTGGGTGATAGACAATTATTTCCGAAGTTGTCCACCTCATCCAATACGCGCCTGCAGGTACGCCATGTGGATTTGCCAGGGGAGCATGCATTTGGGAAGTTAAACGTTCAAAATGCGCAATATGTCTTAGAATTATTAGACCAAGCTTTTGAATTATGTCGTAGTCAGCAGTGTCAAGCGATGGTAACTGCACCATTACAAAAAAGTGTGATCAACGACGCTGGCGTGAATTTTTCTGGGCATACAGAGTATTTAGCTGCAAAAGCAGGTGTTTCGCAAGTTGTCATGATGCTGTGCGGGGAGGTCCAGTTTGGCTCACCACCAAGGCCTATTTTACGAGTAGCCTTAGTGACAACCCATTTAGCACTGCAGGACGTACCGCGAGCTATCAATCAAGCATTAGTAGCCAAGTGCATTGCAATTATTGACCATGACTTAAAGAGTTATTTTGGTATTACGCATCCAAAAATTCGTGTAGCAGGTTTAAACCCCCATGCGGGAGAGTCTGGATACTTGGGTCAAGAAGAGATCTTACTCATTACCCCAGCGATCCAGGAAGCGAGTGCGAGGGGGATACACGTCACGGGGCCTTATCCGGCAGATACGATGTTTGATTTGAAAAGTCTAGCAGAAGTAGATGTGTTCTTAGCGATGTATCACGATCAGGGTTTAGCTCCTTTGAAGTTTGCCACTTTTGGTACTGGTGTAAATGTTACATTGGGGTTGCCAATTATCAGAACTTCCGTTGACCACGGCACAGCATTAGATATAGCAGGCCGAAATATGGCAGACTCAAATAGCATGTACGCTGCCTTAAAGTTGGCATATGACATGGTGCAGAAAAATAGACGGTATGGCACATCAGGCTCGTAAGCGATTTGGGCAACATTTTTTAGTTGATCAGTCGATAATTGCTGCGATTATTTCCAGGATTCGTCCGCATAGTCTAGACCGTGTTTTAGAGATTGGACCTGGATTAGGAGCGATGACATTTTCACTCATAGACCATTTATCCACTTTAGATGTCGTGGAATTAGACCGTGATTTAGTGAAGTATTGGCAAGCCAAGCAAATCAGTAAGTTACAAATTTATGAAGCAGATGCTTTGCAATTTGATTTTTTAGATTGGGCCAATCTCGCCCAGCACGATTTCATTGTAAAAAATCATGCTGGGCGAGTGAAGATTGTTGGTAATTTACCCTACAACATATCATCACCTTTATTATTTCATTTGATGCTGGCGATTGAATCGGTGGACGAGCAGATTTTTATGTTGCAAAAAGAGGTGGTAGATCGGATGGTTGCAAAGGTGGGCGATTCTGAGTATGGTCGTTTATCTATCATGTTGGGAGCGCGTTATCAGATTGAGCATTGCTTTGATGTTCCTCCAGAATCTTTTGATCCGCCGCCGAAGGTAAACTCAGCGATTGTGGCCATGTACCCCAAACGGGGGGCGGGTATTTCAGCAGCAGTATGGCGTGCTATGGAGATATTAGTAGCGAAGGCCTTTGCCCAACGACGTAAAGTATTAGCAAATAATTTAGGAGAGTACAAGCAGATACTCAATTTGGATGGAGCTATTTTACGTGCCCGTGCACAAGAGATTTCGATTGAACAGTATTTATTGTGGGCAGAGCAAATAGTTGATCGCTCAGGCACTGATCAGTAGCTGAGTAGGTTTAGTTCATTGGAGCTATGGCAGAAGTTGGAGAATACGCAGCTGAGTCGATCACGCGCATTTCTGTTTCAATCCAATGCTCAACTTCACGAATCACCACAGAGGGATTTTTATCTTTGGTAGTAATCAGTGGTCCGATGGAGACGGTGACTATTCCGGGATATTTTAAAAAGCTATTTTTAGGCCAGACTTGGCCGGCATTGTGGGCAATTGGAATAATATCTGCAGCTGTATCGACAGCCAGCCTAGCCCCACCCTTGCGGTAAGGGATTTGTGCGCCCGTTTTAGCCCTCGTACCTTCGGGATAAATAATAATCCAGCAACCTTGCGATAGTCGGATTCGACCTTGTTCTGCGACAGCCAGCGCCGCTTTATCACGTTGCTGACGATCTATGTGAATCATCCTGAGCATCCCGAGTGTCCAGCCGAAAAATGGTATGTAGAGTAATTCTTTTTTAAATACGTAGCAGAGTTGTTTTGGAAATAATGCAATATAGGCAATCGTCTCCCAAGCGGATTGATGCTTCGAGAGCAAAATGATTGGCTTATCGAGCACGGCTAGCATGTTTGACATCCCCCTCATTTCATAGCGAACCGCACAGAAAAGTTGTAGCAGCCAAAGCGCTCCATGAGACCAGCCACGAATATAGGTATATCTAGCTGAGGTCGACATGAATGGGTAAATCAAAAAGCAGCTAAAGGCATATAAAACAGTAAAAACAGCTAAACACATAAAAAAGCATAAAGAACGTAAAAAAATCATTTGGTTGTTTGCAAAAAATGACTAACAAAAGCAGCCAGATCAGCATGAATGGCGGTATAGGGTGGCAATCCACCTTCCTCTCGGGTTTTGGCACCCTTCCCCGTAAGAACTAGATGCGGCTCTGCGCCAAGGGCGCTAGGGCCTGCGATATCTCTCAAGGAGTCTCCAACAACGGGAATCCCTTTGAGGGTGCCATCTAAGTGAAAGCGTTGAATGACGTCTAAAAATAGTCCTGTTTTTGGTTTGCGGCACGCGCAATGATCTGCATCAATATGCGGGCAGAAGAATACTGCGCTAATCTCTCCGCCTAGTCGAGCTAATAGTTGATGCATTTTTTCATGCATAGCATTCAGAGTATGGATGTCAAATAAACCTCTACCGATACCGGATTGGTTGGTACAAATTACAACTTGATAACCGGCTTGACTCAGTTTAGAAATTGCCTCAAGACTTCCCGGTATCGGAAGCCATTCTTCGGCAGATTTGATATATGCATCACTATCTTGATTAATTACACCATCGCGATCGAGAATAACAAGTCTTTTTAATTGGGGTTTCATTGGGCAAGTTGGCTCAGATCTGCAACCATCGACATGGATTGATGGAGGTCTTTTAAGAGGGCAAGACGATTTTGTTGTAGTTCGAGATTCGGATCCATCACCATGACTTCTTCAAAAAAATTACTGACTAAATCGCTCATACTAGCAAGTAAGATGAGTGAGCCTTTAAAGTCTTCGGTTTGATGGGCAGATGCTATTTGAGGCGCAAGGGTTTGCATACTTTGGAAGAGCTCTTGCTCTGCTTTTTGGTGAAGCAGCTTGGGATTTAAAGGTGGTAAAACAGCCACATTTTTTTTGAGAATATTACTAATCCGTTTATTCGCATTAGCCAGACTAGCTGCTTGCGGAAGTTCTCCAAAGGTACGAACGGCAAGCAGTTTTAGAGGGAGTTGATATAAAAAACCATTCTCTTGACTGAGCACCGCTTCGATTTCTTCTGGCTTAAAAATGACATTACTTTGTTCTTTTAAATAGGAGCGGAGTCGGTCATTGATAAATTGCGTGAGTAAATGCCAGTTGGGACAACTAAGAACCTTTTCTGAGGTAAATGCTTGCCGCGTCATATCTAATAATTCTTGGATGGAGATTGCTAATTGATTTTCAATTAGCAAACGGATGATGCCTAAGGCGTGGCGTCTCAGAGCAAAAGGATCTTTTTCACCGGTTGGTTGGAGTCCAATACCCCAAATTCCTACTAAGGTTTCTAATTTATCAGCTAGAGCAAGGGTAAGTCCAACCCGCGTTTTAGGAAGAGTATCCCCAGAAAACCGCGGCAGGTAATGTTCTGAGCACGCCGCAATTACCTCTGGATTTTCGCCATCGTGTTTGGCGTAGTAGCCTCCCATAATACCTTGGAGTTCAGGGAATTCTCCGACCATATCCGTGAGTAAGTCAGTTTTGATTAAAAGCGCTGCGCGCTCACACAGCGCACTAATTTGGGCCGCATTACCCTCATTTTTACTTTGGGAGATGGCGTTTGAGATGTGTACGGCTATTTGGGCGATTCGATTTGATCTATCTAATAGAGTGCCGAGAAGATTGTGGTAGACGACTTTAGATAAGTCAGGGATTCGATCACTCAACTTTCTTTTGCGATCTTGGGTAAAAAAGAATCGAGCGTCTGATAAGCGTGGACGAATGACCCGTTCATTGCCCGCAATGATGGCTGCTGGCGAAGTAGTTTCAATATTCGAAACAATACAAAATTGATTCATTAACTGGCCATCTGGTCTGGTTAAGGCAAAGTACTTTTGATTCGTTTGCATAGTCAAGATGAGACATTCTTGCGGCACCTCTAAAAAAGCCTCTTCAAAATGGCAGGTATACACTACTGGCCACTCGACGAGGGCAGTTACCTCTTCCAGAAGACTTTGGGGTTTTAAAACTTGGTATGCACCTGCCGCCATATGGAGTTGACGATCGATTGATTGCAAGCGATCGTCAAAGTTAGCAAGAACCTTACCTTGGTTTAATAAAATCGTTTCATAATTTTTAGCGTGATCAATGGTGATCATGCCAGAGGATAAAAAGCGATGTCCTTGCGTTGTGTTGCCTGCGGCAAGTCCTAAAACATGGACAGGAATAATCAACGCGTCGTAAAGCGCAATCAGGCTATGAGCAGGCCTGACAAATTGCACATTGACTTCCTCAGGAGTCCCGGCGTTTAACTGATAGTGCATCGTTTTAGCGATGGGTAATTGTTGGACTGCAAAGTCTAGCGCGTCTTGTAGACCAGACTGTAAATCCAGGCCAATTTTTTGTATTTGTAGACTAAGGACTTCATTTTTACCGGTACCTGATCGTTCTAATTGATCGACTGGCACGTCTTTCATTCCCAACGCTTGTAATTTTTTGAGTAAAGGAGCGGTCGGATTACCTTGGGGATCTAGCCCAATGCTAACTGGCAGTAGTTTTTCTTGAACGCGTTGATCAGCTGCTTTGGGTAAAACAGCCTCAATATATACAGCAAGGCGGCGCGGCGTAGCAAATGAGCGGTAGCTAGTACCGGAGTGAACTAAGCCGTTCGTTATTAACCGCTCGAACAGTTTTTTAGAAAACTGTTCGCCCAGAAGTTTCAGTGACTTAGGCGGTAACTCTTCAGTAAAGAGTTCAACGAGGAGTGGGGCTTGATTCATGACTTGTCTTCTCGAGGTGAGCACATTGGAAAGCTAAGTTTTTCTCTAGAATCGTAATACGCCTGGGCAACCAACTTGGATAGATTACGAATACGTCCAATATACGTTGCACGTTCAGTCACTGAAATTGCCCCACGCGCATCTAATAGATTAAAAGTATGTGCAGACTTGAGGACCATTTCATAGGCTGGTAAAGCCAAGGGAATATCTAGTAATCTTTTGGCCTCGGACTCATAGTGTTGAAATTGACCAAAGAGCCATTCAACATTGGAATATTCAAAATTGTAGCGTGACTGTTCGACTTCATTTTGGTGGAAGACGTCCCCATAGCTCACACCAGAAGTCCATTGCAAGTCATAAACATTTTCGCAAGACTGGAGATACATGGCCAGGCGTTCGATGCCATAGGTAATTTCTCCCAGAACTGGTTTACAGTCAAGTCCTCCGACTTGCTGAAAATAGGTAAATTGCGTAATTTCCATACCGTTAAGCCACACTTCCCAACCGAGCCCCCAGGCTCCAAGCGTAGGGTTTTCCCAGTCATCTTCCACAAACCGGATATCGTTTTGTTGCAGGTCAAGACCTAGTGCTTTGAGGGAGCCCAAGTATAAATCGAGGATATCTTCTGGCGCAGGTTTTAAGACAACCTGGAACTGGTAGTAGTGTTGAAGACGGTTAGGATTTTCTCCGTACCGACCATCTTTGGGGCGCCGAGATGGTTGCACATAGGCCGCTTTCCAAGGTTCTGGACCGATTGCTCGAAGAAATGTGGCGGTATGCGAGGTACCTGCACCTACTTCGAGATCGATTGGTTGTAAAAGAGCGCAACCTTGTTGGTTCCAATAATGTTGCAGATTGAGGATGATTTCTTGAAATGTCAGCATGATTTCACAATTTTAACCTTGAAGGGTTGAGTGAACCGATTACGATTTTTTAGACTGCCGTCTTTTCCACCAACAAAGTGCTAGGAGCAAAAAGCTAAGGGTAATAATTGGCCGATCCCCTAAGAGAACGTAAGGCGTACTGCCTGTCATGGCTTGGACGGAGCCTGTTAGGACATCTTGTTCAAAAATAGGCAGCTGTACTTGAACTTTGCCTTTGGCATCGATAATGGCAGTAACCCCAGTATTTGTTGCACGAATAGTTGGTAAGCCTGTCTCGAGTGAGCGCAGTTGAGCTAGGCGCAGGTGTTGCCAAGGCGCAGAGGTGTTTCCGAACCACGCTAAATTAGTCATATTAATTAAAAAATTAGGTGGATTTTTAGAACTTCTTAATCGACTTGCTATTTCGCTTCCAAATACATCCTCATAGCAAATCATGACAGCACCGTAGAGAGTTGCTTGTTGTGCTCTATTTAATGGAAAGTGCGCTTGGTTAGAGTCACCCCGAGCAAACTGTGACAATGGTGCTTGGATCGCTCGCACAAACCATTCAAAACCTGGCGGAATATATTCCCCAAAAGGCACAAGATGCGACTTGTCATAGACATAGGTTGCCCCGTTTGGTTGATAACCTAGCGCACGATTGGCGTAATACTTACCCGAAACGCCGACGATACCTGTCAAGAGACTGATTTGATTGGTTGACAAATACTCTTTAATGCGTTGATCCCAATTGGGTGGTAGAAGGTTTTCAGGAATCGAAATGGCCGTTTCGGGAGCGAGGATTAAATCTGCTGGTTTTTGAGTAAAGGTTTCTAGATAAAATGCATTTTGAGTACGCAGTTGCTCTTCTGAATACACTGTAGTCATTGGAAAGTTTCCTTGCAGCAAACGCACATCAAAGCGTTTACCGACCGGCTCGGTATATTCGATACCTTCGAGTAAGGAAGAAATACCGATGGCAAAAAATAGGCTAATGAGTGGCAGAAATAGCCTACCGGGCGCACTACCAATCTTATAAGATCCCCAAACAGCCGCAAAGGTTGCCCCGAGTACACCAAAAATAGGTATTAATCCCATGAAGGGGCCACTGACCTGTGCGTCTGCAAAACCGATCCATGGAAAGCCTGTCAAGACATGAGCACGCGCCCATTCCATGAGCGTCCAAGCACTTGCCCATGCGATAGCAGAGTAGCTTTTTTGATAGAACCTAGCTCCAATATAGACTGCTAGGCTGGGAAAGATAGCTAAAAAAGCCGATAGGAGCAAGACTGCACCAACTGCCATCCAAAAAGGCATACCGCCAATATCATGTAGGCTAATGTAGAGCCACCAAAGACCTTGGGTAAAGTAGCCAAGCCCAAATATCCAGGCTAGTCGTGTTTGATACCCAATACCATGATAATGATGGCGATCGATGATTCGCCAAAGCATGGCTAAAAGTAACATTTGCCACCAGGCGGCTAGACTCATCGAAGCCACTAGTGCCGTAGCTATACCCAGTAAAAGTGTGAAGGGATAAATAGCAAGACCCACGAATTAACTTTCTAGGGGGGGATTTTTGAGCACAATCAAAATATGAATTTGACGGGGATCTGCCCGTTGGATTTCGCACTGCAGTGGACCGAGTGCAATGACATCGCCACGTTTTGGCACTCTACCAATTTGTTGAATCACGAGTCCTGCAATCGTATCGACATCTTCATCGATAAAATCAGTTCCTAAAGTAGCGTTAATTTGTTCAAGACTTGTGATACCTCGGACCCGATATGTATTCTCAGAAATAGGCAAAATATTATCTGCCTCATCATCCATATCATGCTCATCTTCGATATCGCCAACAATTTGTTCTAGAACATCTTCGATAGTTATGATGCCGGCAACCCCACCATACTCATCGACCACAATTGCTAAGTGATTACGATTGCTACGAAAATCTTTTAAGAGAACGCTAAGTCTTTTAGAGTCGGGGATAAAGACTGCTGGGCGAAGCCAATCACGCAGGTTAAAATCCTTTTCGACGCCGTGGCGAAGAAGATCTTTGGCCAGGAGGATACCAATCACATTATCCCGTGTGCCATCGAAAACCGGAAAGCGAGAATGCGTTGCCTGAATGACCTTTTCAATGATGATTTCGATTGGGTCTTGAGCGTCTACCCAATCTATTTGACCGCGGGGTAATAGGATATCTTTTGCGGACAGTTCACTCACCTGAAAAACGCCTTCAATCATAGACAGTGCGTCGGAGTCAAGGAGGCCTTCTACTTTAGCGAGATGCAGGTTGTAGAGTAGTTCTTTGCGTTTTTCCTGAGGCGTATGATGCTTTGCACCAAGAAAATTAATGAGACGAAAAATCCAATTTGTGGGGGAAGGGTCTGTCATAGTTGTTTAGGATACCCGATTTGGAATGACATACGGGTTTTCAATACCCAGTTTTTTTAAGATAGCGATTTCGAGGTTTTCCATCACTTGAGCCTGTTTGGTGTTTTCATGATCATAGCCTTGCGCGTGGAGAACTCCATGAATAATTAAATGGGTTAGGTGTTTGAGCGGATCTTTTTTTTGAGCACGCGCTTCTTGGTTGATGACAGGGATACAAAACACCAAGTCAGCACAAGTTTTCGGGTTTTTTGAAGAAGGTAAGTCGAGTGAAAAGGTCAGAACGTTCGTAGCGTGATCTTGGTGACGGTATGTTTGATTGAGTTTTTTACTTTGGGCGTTGCCTACAAAAAGGAGAGTGAATTCAGCGGGGCCTTCTAGGCTCGATTGAACCCATTTTTTTACACGCCGAATTGGCAGTTTTGGCTCCCACCTTTTTTGAAGTGTAGGAGAGGAAAATTGTAAGGTGATTTCTAAGGGGTAATTTGGCACAGATAACGGGTTGATCATCGAGTGACTAGCTCAGCTTGAAGTGAGTGCGCTAAGGCTCTCGTAAAAACTACAGGAACCATTTTTCCGATTAGTCTCTTGGCTTGTCCAAGAGATGGAAGATCTATATTACAGACGCGATTATTTTCAGTTCTACCCTGAAGTTTTTGACCATCCTTGGCAATACCCTCGATCATGACCCTCTCGGTATTGCCGACCATACTTTGACTGATACGCAATATATTTTCATCGATTAAGGAGGTAAGTGCTTGCAAGCGCGCGACTTTCATCGCACGTGGTGTAGAGTCTTCTAAGTTGGCTGCTGGAGTACCTGGACGTGCACTAAAGATAAAACAATAGCTATTATCAAATTGGACGTGGTGTACGAGGCCCATTAACTCTTGAAAATCCGCATCGGTCTCACCTGGAAAGCCAACAATAAAATCGCTGGAGATTGGAATATTGGGCTTTGCTTGACGAATTTTTCGGATGAGGCTTTTATATTCAAGGCAGGTATAGCCGCGTTTCATGGCCATTAAAATTTTATCTGAGCCATGCTGCACTGGTAGGTGCAGATGGTTCACGAGTTGCGGTATTTGCACATGAGCGGTAATGAGGCGTTGCGTAAATTCTCGCGGATGGCTAGTTGTATACCGAAGACGCTCAACTCCGGGAATTTCTGCGATGTATTCTAAAAGCATAGCAAAGTCGGCTAATTCACTTTGACCATCTAGTTTGCCAAGATAGGCATTGACATTTTGTCCAAGCAGAGTAATTTCACAGACGCCTTGTTGGGTCAAGCTAGAGACCTCTTCTAAAATACTTTCAAACGGTCTTGAGACTTCCTCACCACGCGTGTATGGTACAACGCAATAGCTACAATATTTTGAGCAGCCTTCCATGATTGAAACAAAGGCTGCGCCACCATCTTTTTTTGCCGGTGGCAGGTGGTCAAACTTTTCAATTTCAGGAAAACTAATATCGACTTGGGGGCGTCCTGAGCGAGCGCGCTCGTTCAATAAGGCCGGTAAGCGATGTAGTGTTTGAGGTCCAAAAACTAGGTCTACAAATGGTGCTCGGCTAATAATTTGTCGGCCTTCTTGACTAGCTACGCAGCCACCTACGCCGATGATTAAGTCAGGTTTATTGACTTTTAAGTCACGCAGTCTGCCAAGATCAGAGAAGACCTTATCTTGCGCTTTCTCACGAATTGAGCAGGTATTGAGTAGGACCATATCTGCTTCTTCGAGGATTTTTGTTTCTTGATAATCACTTTGATCAAGAAGGACATCGGCCATTTTTTCCGAGTCATACTCGTTCATTTGGCAACCAAAGGTTTTAATAAAGACTTTTTTCATGAATGAGGCCGTTTCAGTTGTTAATACTGGGGGCAATGCCTTATTTTATCAGGAATATGCCTAGAAATACTCCAAGAAGGCCTGCCCAAGTCAGAATTAGTGGCTTCGGAAAACGATGACTGTGACCAGAGTTGGAATGAGCGCAGCCAAAAACAGATAGGAGGGATTGACTGCTCTATTTTCAAAATAGTCTCGAAGGATAGCCAGACCTGCTGGATTAGGCGCATTGGCAATCACGGTCAGCCCCCCACCAGTAACTGCGCCGGCTACGAGTGCAACTCGAAATTCGTGGGAGGTGCCCTCGACGAGACTTCCCAGATAGGTTAGAGCCGCATTATCTGTCAGGGCGGTTAACGCGGCCGTGCCGTAAAACGCCATCGTTGGGGTCATACTTTGGAGAAGGGGCTGTAACCACCATTTTTGCAGGCTACCTAGAACCACTAGACCAGCTAGAAAGAAACCGACTAATAGTGCTTCGCGCAGAATGAGCGGATTTTGAAATTTTGAATAGGCCGTTGTAAAACCAATAAAAAATAATAATAACCACAAAAAGACTGCTGGGTAGTGGGCAAAAATGATCACAGAAATCAGGAATAGTAAGTGCACTAAAACAATCGTTACTGGCATTTTTTCAGGAGCAGTTTCTTTTGGTGTGGCGGGGATTTCTTTACGAAAGAACCAAGTAATCAGAAGCGCATTAATCAGCACTGCTAGAGCGGCTTTCCCACCAAAAGTAACAAACATGAATGGGGTTGTCCATTCCCAAGTCGCTGCAACCATCAAGACTGGGGGAGCGGCAAAGTTGGTGAGTGTTCCACCGATCGAAATATTCACAAACAATACACCAATAATGGCATATTGGAGCTTCGTAGACAGTCCCGCTTGATAGAAGCGATCACGCAGTAAAAGTGCTGCAAGGGTCATGGCTGCCGGCTCTGTTATCAATGAACCCATGAGCGGAAGAAGCGAGAGGCTCATGAAAAAAATCACAATATGTAAACGAATTGTTGTGACTTTAGAAATCATTTTTGATAGTTCATAGAGAACAAAATTAGTAAAAGTAAGAATAGGCTTACTCGCAGCAACGACCATTACTACAAATACAAATAGGGCTTCTGTATAGTTTTGGTTTTCAACAAAATGGACAGCCTCCAAGGTGTTTTGCATCAGTGCGAGGGTCATTACTAGTACTAGGGCCCAAAAACCAAAAACGACTTCCACCTCGCCGAGTAAGTGAAAAAGACCAGCGTGCTTAGGGTGCTGATAGGAGAGTCTCTCAAAAAACGACGTAGAAAAGGTATGGATAATAGCAATACCAAATAATGCACTCGCAATGATTTCGATATGGCTGGGATTCATTTTTAATCTTTCGTGTTGGAAACTACTATTGATGAAAATGTACTCAATTATTTGATCAGATTCATGGATGTCGAGCCAGTCATACCGTTAAATCTGTGTAAAAACTTGGCTAAGCTGATTGTAAATGCGGGGAGTTAAAGTCCACAAAATGACATAAAAAGATGAGGGCCTCATGTGTTAAGAAAGCGCATGTCTTAGCTATAGATCATCTGAATATCAAAACGTATTTTACTGGATCTGAGGGGTTTAAATCCTTGATTCATTGAATAGACACATTAAATGTAGGTCAATTCTGTTAGTCTATGGGAAATATAGAAATTTTTCGAAATTTATTTACTCAATAAAAACGACTATGGATATTTACAAGCTCAGTAAGAAAACACTATTTACGATTTTTGGTGCAATTATATTTGCCATCGTTGGGGCTATTATTAGTATTTGGCTATTAGTTCCACCGTTGCCAAAAAGCATCGTGATTGCTACAGGTTCACCGACTGGGTTATATAATCGCTTTGGCGAAAGTTTAAAAGAAGAGTTAAAAAAAGAAGGTATTACAGTTGAGCTGAGAAATACCAAAGGATCGGTTGAGAATCTCCAACTTCTATCAGATCCTCGCTCAGGAGTTGACTTGGGTCTCGCGCAAACGGGCACTGCGAATGTAACAGACTATCCTAAGTTAGCTTCGATTGCTGGAGTGTTTTATGAGCCTTACTGGATTTGGTATCGGACGAACTCTTTTAAGAAGGATGGCGGTTTTAATAGCGCTAACCAGCTCAGGGGAAAAAAAATCGCTATAGGAGCAAGTGGGAGCGGCGCTAATTTACTCACGCGCGAACTATTTAAATTGCATAGCATTGATGAACAGCAGTTAACTATTTTAGAAATTGGTCCAGACGCTGCAAAAGATCAGTTACGCTCTGGCGAGATTGATGTGGTGGCATTTACAGTGGGACTTGAAGCACCAATCATTAGCCAATTTGCAGCCATACCAGGCGTTGCTATCGTCGATTTTAGTCAAGGAGAAGCCTATTCCAGAAAATTGCCGTATTTGACCCAAGTCAAATTACCGCATGGAAATGTTAGCTTAGAATTTAACCAGCCTCCCCGAGATATTCATTTGATTGCCGCTACAGCTGTTTTGGTTGGGCGAGAAAATATTGCCCCAGGCTTTGTCAATGTATTGATGGGTCACTTATATGAACTATTAAAAAATTACTCTCGGATGCAAACCCCTGGGGAGTTTCCATCGAATCGTCAGCTTGATTTACCGCAGGTAGCTGACGCAGAAATTTATATGAAAGATGGGCCGTCATTTTTGTATCGGAATTTACCTTTTTGGTTAGCTGTATGGGTAGGGCGCTTACTTAAAGTAATAGTACCCCTATTGGCAATTGGGATACCTTTGTTTAGTTATTTACCGGCCTTGTATGATTTTCGTCTGAAACTCACTCTTGGAAAATCCTATGTTGAGTTAAAGGGTATTGAACAAAAGGCCTTTCTTTTATACCGGGGTGATGCTAGTGCAAATGATGTTCATCACCTGTTGGAAGAGCTTAAACGATTTGACATGAAGATCGATAAATTAGACGTACCGACTCTAGAAACACAAAGATACTTCGATATGAGAGCGCATGTCAATGTCGTTCGGTTACGTCTTTACGAGCTCTTACAGGCCCCCATCAAGTAAGCAAAGTATGACACTGAGCCCAGATCTGGGTGGTTAGGTACTTTTTCGTAGTAAAAGCGCAAGACTTTGCATAGGATACTTTTTTTCAATGATCCTGCCTTAGATGAAGCAATGTTCAATGAGTGATTGTGCCGAAAGACGCAAGTTAGATCAGACCTGTATTACAGGAAAGGGTCTAGGCATTTTTACGGGGTGCTTGAGGAACTTTAACTTTTAGGGGGATTGTATAGAAATAGTAAAGAACGACTAGTGGCCAGAAGAATGCAATGATGATTGAAAACACCAAACAAGTAAAGGCATCACCTGGGTCTCTGATCTGCGTTTTATCCTTTGCCCGGTGGACATTGAGGGTAAACTGCAAGGAGATTATCAAAGTCAAAAAAGCTACGATAAGATAACTAATTAACAGCACGCAGACTCCTTTTTGATTGATTTACTACGGTTAAGTAATACTGAAGTTAAGGTTAAATAATACTGAGGATCAACAACACTTAGTTCAAGCAACTTAGTTCAAGCAATACGTCAAGTCATTCTAAGATAACACAAATAGCAAACTATTAATATTAGCCAGTGCCCTAACACTAGGATTGATATCGATTGACTAGTTGCAAAGGCCAAAAATTCCTACTACGAATTTTATTTTTGCCAAGGACAACTAAATCTGCGATCAATCCCGGCTGCATAGTCGTGATAGCTCATACCATTACATACGGTATTATCGATCAAAAGGTATAGGGCTATGAACCCGAAGATCAATAAAATAAACAATTTTATTGGATGCATGACCTGTGCCTCAAGTTGTTTACTGAAATGGTATTGTAATTGGTCATTAAACGCTTACCAACATTAATCCGTTCAGTAAATGTATGAGTAATTTGTTACTTTTTAGGAATATAGAAATAAGAATAGGTTTACGATGAAGAACGTCTTTTTAGCGTGTTTAATTTTTTATAGTACTCTGGGTCGTGCCGAAATTGTTGGTCAAATGACAGCCAATGGAGAAGTGTATGTAATTACGTCGAACATCTGCAAAACTGCAGATGGAAAAGATGCGAAGGGTTGGTTAATGTCCTACTCCTACAACTCTATTGGTATTGCCAATCGGAGTTGTTATCAAAAATTTAATGACAATATTTGGATCTGGGAGTTTACTGGTCGGGAGTATATTTATCCGGCATCTAACTTTAAGCCCGCAACTCCCGCCAATAAAGGCTAGGCAATTAAAGCTTAGCAAATTTAACTTCGTAAGAGCCCATCAGTTCTTTTTGCTGGGCTTAGCAAACTGCAGACAGGTCTCATTGATTAATCGTAACGTATTGTAACTAATCGTTACAAGTCGTGACCAATTAAGACGCACGCAGCTCATTTAGCCACGTTACATAGACAAAGCTGAATAAGGGCAGACCATCGTTTCTCAGGAATTAGCTGTTTCTCAGGATTTAGCTAATACGCACGGGCTTTTTAGGAGCTTCCTCAGAAGCTTCGGAGGTATTGCCCTCAGGATTGGCAGCAGAACTGGCTGGATCCTCAGACGGATTAGCGGTCTGCGCAGCATCTGCAGAGACAGGTGGATCATTTTCGGTATCTTTATTCGAATCATCGGAGTTTTTGGCCACACTCGCTGCTGCAGGGGGATCTTGGAAAGGTCTAACTAAGGTGGGGTCATTTTCTTCGGATCTGATCCAGAACCGAGCTGCTGCGATGTTTGTTGTATAAAAA
>Ga0194084_1011_pt1 | contig 69611 bp, 66 predicted proteins | sample LauGreFaBDMM15SN_2_FD_133654 | JGI IMG/M metagenome (GOLD analysis project Ga0194084, IMG submission 133654) | reverse complement strand
CCATTAATAAAAGGACAATTATCATGAGTAAAACCATTCTGACCTGTGCAATTACAGGAAATTTAACAAAACCTGAAATGACGCCTTATTTGCCAATTACACCCGAGCAAATTGCCAATGCTGCTTTAGAGGCTGCAGAAGCAGGGGCTGCAGTAGCGCATATCCATGTTCGTCACCCCGATGGTAAACCATCAATGGAAGTTGAGCATTATGCAGAGACAATTGATTTAATAAAAAAACAAAATAAGCAATTGATTATCAATTTAACAACAGGACCAGGCGGTCGGTTTGTACCATCTGAAGATGAGCCTAAAATTTTTACAACAGGCACAACCTTATGTCACCCTTTAAAGCGTGTTGAGCACATTGCTAAATTAAAACCAGATATTTGCTCTTTAGATCTGAATACAATGAACTCAGGGCCTGATGTGGTGATGAACACCCCTGTTAATTGTAGAAAAATGGCCAAGGTTATTCGTGACGCTGGTGTTATGCCCGAATTAGAAATTTTCGATACCGGCGATTTAAATTTAGCGAGAGATATGATTGCCGATGGTAGCTTAGAAGGTCCAGGCCTCTACACTTTTGTGATGGGCGTGAAATACGGGTTTAATACGGATCCAGCCACCTTATTATTTATGCGTAGTCAATTGCCAGCAGGTGCTAAATGGGCCGCATTTGGAATTTCGAGGGCCGAGTTCCCAATTGTTGCAGCCGCTTATTTATTCGGTGGACATGTCCGTGTTGGTATGGAAGATAATATTTATTTGGAGAAGGGTGTTTTGTGTAAAAGCAATGCCGAGTTAGTTTTAAAGGCTAAAGGTATTCTCAAAGAGTTAGGCGGGCAATTAGCCTCATCTGTTGAGGCTAGAGAGATGCTCGGGTTAAAGATGCATTGAGCGAACGCTAGTTAGACGGATTGGAAAATCCAGCCTTATTGGCTGGATTTTTTTGTATTCTATACGGCGCTTGAGAGAGGCTTCAAATACGGAAAAATGTATAAGCTATTGAATCTATTGTAATTTATTTATAAAAACGCGTTGCTCTAGTATGTCCTATTCAACGTGTAGAGCGCTATTAAAAAATATATATGTTGCATTGCAACAAAAAGTTCTTGCTATTTGAGTTCGGGTCGTGTAAATTTGATGCAGTGCAACAAATTTAACTCTTTACTCAAAGGATCTTATATGACATACGAACAAATAACTGCAAAGTTTAACGACTTCAATAGCAAAAATTTACAAAGCATTATCGCCCTCACAGAAAAAACAATGGGCCGTTCAACAAAATTAGCTGAAATCAGCTTTGATACAAGCAAGTCCCTGTTAGATGATGTAAGTGGAACAATGCAAAGTGTGATGGCTGTTAAAGATGCACAGGCTTTTATGGCGATGGCTCAAGATGGCAAAATGGAAGGCATTACAAACAAGTTAACTGCTCATCAGCAAGCTGTATCTGAAGTGATTCGTGAAGCAACAGATGAGTTCGCTAAATTGGCAGAAGTCAGCGTTGAGCAAATGAAATCAAGTATGAAAGAGTGGATCGACTCTATCTCAGCAAATGCACCTGCTGGATCAGAGGCGTTCGTAAATGCCATGAAAACTTCACTGGATACAACTTTACAAGGGGTGGACCAAATGCAAGCCACTTTGAAAGAAGTAGCTACTAATTTAGAAAAAACGACTGAGCAAGCTGTAGAAACTATTAAAGGCCAAGTTGCAACTGTAAAAAAGACAGCGGCTAAAACAACGCGCACAACTCGTCGATAAATAGTATTTGATTTATAAAACCCCTATTCGATAATGAATAGGGGTTTTTTTATGTCTGCAGTGAAAGCCTTCATAAAATTTTATTAGCTATCAGCAAGTATAAACTCTAGAGAAGGACTGTAGAATGCAGTTGAAAGATACGAATTACGCAGGTAAGACTTTAAGCAGAAAAGACTTTAGGCAGGAAAAACTTCCTTAAGTTCTCCACTCTCAAACATTTCAGTCATGATATCTGAGCCACCAATAAATTCTCCATTGACATACAACTGGGGGATTGTAGGCCAGTTGGCATATTCCTTAATGCCCTGCCGAATACCTTCATCAGCAAGTACGTTTACAGTAAACGGCTCACTGACTCCGCAAGCATTCAATATTTGGATAGCACGCCCAGAAAAACCACATTGAGGAAATTGAGGAGTACCCTTCATAAATAAAACCACGGGATGACTCGTAACAATTTCTTTGATACGTTCTTGTGTGTTCATATAACTCTCCAATCGATAACAATAGCTTATTTTACTTGCTTTGGGCAAAGGTAATTCGGTTTGAACCGGAAAAATCTTTTTTTGTTAAAACTCCAATAAAATCATGATCTTGTAATAGGCATTGAATAGCTACAGCCTGTTCAAAGCCATGTTCAAATACTACAATCGCGCCGGAATTTAAATAATGACTCAAGGATTTCAAGATCAGCCGATACGCATTTAAACCATCAAAACCATCAGTTAAAGCCTCTTTTGGCTCAAATCGTAAATCCCCATGGGATAAATGAGCATCATCACTAGCGATATAGGGCGGGTTACTGAGTACTAAATCAAACGATAAATGATTAGGAAAATTCGAAAACCAATTACTTTTAAAAAACGTAATATTTTTATGTAAATCTAACTCTTTAGAGTTTAGCTTGGCAAGATCGATTGCTTGGAGACTAATATCGGAAGCGAAGAAATTGAGGCAAGGGAATACATCAGGAATTTTTTTAAAATAGCTGGCAAGTGCTAAGATAATTGCCCCACTACCCGTACCTAAATCTAGGCATTGCATAGGGCTTGCTGGAGAAAAAACAGAATTTGGTGAATTGAAAATAGATTCAATATGACTAATTGCAAACTCAACAAGAAGTTCTGTTTCAGGTCTTGGAATTAAGACATGCGCATTTACTTGCAATTCAATATCATGAAAACTTTTTTTTCCGATTAGGTAAGCCACAGGGAGTCCAAGTAAGCGTTTTTGAAGTAGTTCATGCCAATGCTCAATGAGTGCAGTTGGTAATTCATCCATATTGTGGGTAATTAAATACGTTCTAGGCCAGCCAAGATGGGTCGAGCAAAGATAACTAAGGAGAATACGCGCATCAACAGACTCGATGGCACAATTTGCTAAAAGACTTTGAACAGTTGGCACTAGAAATAAAATGAATTAGTTAGTAGATGTTAAGGATTGCCTTAAGTATCTCCTAGGCTAGCCAATAGTTCTGCTTGGTGTTCTGAAGATAAGGCACCTAATAATTCAGAAATATCACCATCCATCATGGCATCAATCTTATACAAGGTGAGGTTAATACGGTGATCGGAGATGCGGCCCTGTGGAAAGTTATATGTTCTGATCCGATCACTTCGGTCACCGGAACCGATCAGACTTTTTCTCTCTTGCGCTTCTTTTTGATGTTGAGCGCGCGTACGCGCATCCATAATTCTGGAAACTAAAACTTTCATGGCTTGATCTTTATTGCGATGTTGACTTCGGTCGTCTTGACATTCGACAACAATACCAGTGGGCAGGTGGGTAATACGAACGGCAGAGTCGGTTTTATTAATATGTTGACCGCCAGCCCCAGAAGCTCTGAACGTGTCTATCCGTAACTCACTCGGATTAATTTGAACCGCTTCAATTTCATCTGCCTCAGCTAAAACAGCTACTGTACAAGCCGAAGTATGGATACGTCCTTGGGTTTCCGTTTGTGGAACACGTTGGACTCGATGACCACCAGACTCAAATTTGAGTTTTGAGTAGACTTGCTCACCTTCTAATCGCAGAATGACCTCTTTATAACCACCCAGATCAGATTCACTCGCGCTAATGATTTCAGTTTTCCATCTTTGTCGTTCGGCGTAACGGATATACATCCGCAGGAGATCTGCGGAAAATAAAGCACTTTCGTCACCACCTGTACCTGCACGAATTTCTATAAAAATATTTTTATCATCATTCGGATCTTTTGGGAGGAGCAATTTTTGTAACTCCTCACCTAAATTGACCATCCGTTCTCGTGCTAGTTTGATTTCTTCTTCAGCAAATACGCGTGATTCAATATCTTGGCGCATTTCTATTGCGGCTAACTCATCTTCTTGAGCAGATTGATACTGAGCAAATTTAGCAACAACTGGAGAAATTTCTGCATGCTCTTTAGAATATTTACGGAACTGATCCATATTCTGTGTAACATCCTCATGTGACATCAAGGAGTTCAATTCAGTGAGCCGAGCTTGTAAGTGCTCGAGCTTTGATTGCATACTAGGCTTCATTTTTTTTCAGGGGTGTCGGATTGATTAAGGCGAAATAATTCAGGTAAAAGATCAATCAGTACTTGTCGATCATTACCTTGAAGGTGAGCCAAGCCGTGTAGCGGACCGTGTAAAAATTTATTTGTTAAGCCATTAGCTAAACCTTCTAGTACATCTTGAATTGGATCCCCCCTAGATAAACGTTTTTTAGCTTTTTCTAGTTCTTGTATTTGTAATTGTTCACTATGATTTTTAAGTTGCAAAATAAGTGGGACCGTATCACGCGTTTTCATCCAGTTCATAAAGTGATCAACACGCGTTTCGATAATTGCTTCAGCTTGTCCAACGGCAGCGCGGCGTTCATTTAATCCCAATTGAACCATTTCACCTAAATTGTCAATCGTGTATAGATAAACATCATTGAGCTTGGCTATTTCTGCTTCAATATCTCTAGGGACTGCTAAATCAATCATCACGATCGGTTTGCGTTTGCGTAATTTCACAGCATTTTCAATCATTCCAAGGCCAATGATCGGAAGAGAGCTAGCTGTACACGAGACCACAATATCAAAGTCTGCAATGCGCTGGGGAAGATCCGCCAATCGAAACGTTTGGGTATTTAATCCTTGACCTGAGAGGGAGTTCGCTAATTCTTGGCCTCGCTCCAAAGTGCGATTGGTGATCCCTACAAGAAGGGGATGTTTTGCAGCGAAATGAACGGAACACAGCTCGATCATTTCGCCAGCGCCAATAAAGAGGACTTTCTGATCTGCAATTTCACCAAAAACCCGTTCTGCTAAACGAACAGAGGCAGCAGCCATGGAGATGGAGCTTGAACCAATTGCGGTGGTCGCTCGAACTTCTTTTGCAACAGCAAATGATTTTTGAAAAAGTTGGTTGAGATAGGTACCCAAAGACCCTACCTCGCCGGCACAGCGAACCGCCTCTTTCATTTGTCCCAAAATTTGGGTTTCACCCAAGACCATCGAATCAAGCCCACTAGCAACTCGAAAAGCATGCCTTACGGCCTGCGATTGTGGGTGGGCATACATGTGTGGACTAATTAAATCAGGAGTTAAGCCTTGCGTTTTAGTAAACCAGTCAATTGATACATCCCGCAAATGATTTTCAGTAGAGTTTGTTGCACAATAAATTTCAGTCCGGTTACAGGTCGACAAGATAGTGGCTTCGGTATTCCCAAAGGCACCGACACCAGATAGAAACTTTTGAAAATCATCTAGGGCTGATGAGATCATTTCGGGAGCAAAAGCAACACGTTCCCGTAACCCAATTGGGGCAGTATGGTGATTAATCCCTAATGTAAGCAGTTGCATATTCGAGATTATAAAGAGTCTGATCTAAAATTTCTGTTTTAAGCTGATGCAGGATATGCCACCAAGAAAATAAGCGTTCATCTAAGGACAATATAGTTTTACAACTAGACTTGAAAAATATTCCCTAAACTAAGACTCTAAGGGTATCTAGCTACTCCCCTCAACTCATATTTATCCTCCTCAGCTATAAAAAACTTCCAATTTTATGCAATATTGGCATACTATTTAGATTATTTTTTACCACTTTTAGCCCCCCAATTTAAAGCCTTAAAATTGGGGGGCTACCTGCAGTTCTCTGTGATTATTGAGGTACCTGAAAAATAGATCACCAACGAATCGGATCTAGATTCTGCTGAATCAGCCATGTATTTGTTTTTTTAAAGTGGCCACAACCGATCAGTCCACCCTTACTCAAAAATGGCGTCTTAGTTTGATAGACACCAAGACCTGATGGATGAGACGCCTTTAAGATTAAATGTCCTTGGCAATTATTTGCAATAGACTCTTTTTGTTGCGCAGCACTACCCCATAAAAGCCAAACAAGATGGGGTAATCGCATCGCTATCCGATTCAATAAGATATCGGTCAATTGTGCCCAGCCCCAATTTCGGTGTGCATGGGGTATTCCCATTGGGACAGTGAGACAGGTATTCAGTAGAAGTACGCCTTGGTTTGCCCAATGGGATAGATTGCCATGTGATAGCGCTCTAAAGCCATCGAAGATCAGGGCTTTATTGATGTTGCGCAAAGAGCTTGGAAAGAGTTTTGACTGCATGGGAATTTCGTGGGGTATCGAAAATGCTAAGCCGTGTGCAAGTCCTGGGGTGTGATAGGGGTCCTGACCAATCAATATCACACGAATATTTCGAACGGGCGTTAAGAAAAGAGCCTTAAATACGTCTGAATGGGTAGGAAAGATTGGTGTCTCAAGTTCTCGAGCTTGGGCTTCTTGACTTGCTAATGATGTAAGTAAATCAATAAAGGCTGGCTCACCGAGCAAGTCGTTGAGAAGTGCTTGATAGTCTTTTGGGAGTCGGTTAAAAAAAACCTGCGCTTGCAGATTCATGACTCTATAAAGCTTTAAGGTACTTGTAAAACATATTCAGCAATCGGTTTGATCCGATTTGGAATATAGAAAGTTTTTAGCTGATCAGACCTAAAGGCCAGAATTTTTAAAGGCTGGGTAGAAAATTGCTCGAGTAATTTAAGCCAGTTAGCAGGTGTAACGCGCTCTTGGTTAAGACTGACGATGACATCATCTGGTGCTAAGCCGGCTTGCTGTGCAAGGGCATGATCAAGAACCTGAGTAATTTTCAACCAACCATCTTGATTGGCCGTACGCACACCTAACTGGCTAACTATTTGTTCGGCTATTGAAAGATGTTTTTTCGTGGTCCGGATGCCTTGTGAGGCAAGTAATTCGATGACCGGAATGTCAGCAGTTCCTTTGATATAGTTGAGCGCAAAGTTTTGCCATTTATCCTTGAATGATACCCCGGTAACTGTGAGTACAGCGCCTTCGAAATCATGCTCAGAAAGACCTAATCCAGGAGTGTGTTTAAAGGAGCCGTGTCTTTGCCACAAAAGACGCAGAACGTCGTCTAAAGACTTCACATGCTGCGTTGCTTCCCGAATTAACAAGTCTAGTGCAAAGGCAATTAATGAGCCTTTTGCATAGTAGCTAACTACGGCATTTGGAGTATTGGCATCCATTTGATAGTATTTAGTCCAAGCATCAAATGAGCTATCAGACACGCTTTGTTTATGTCGACCTGGATTTTTTTGAATTTGATTGACTGTTCTTAAGAGACGATTTAAGTAGTGTTCTTTAGAAATGCAAGCGCTTCGCAACAGTAAAAGATCATCATAGTAACTAGTAAAACCTTCAAAGAGCCAAAGAAGTGTCGAAAAATTTTTGCGGTCAAGTTGATATGGCTGAAATGCCAAAGGTTGAATACGCTTGACTAACCACGCATGAAAATACTCGTGACTACAAAGTCCTAAAAAATCTTCATAAGCAGTATTTTTACTGGGACTATCTGGCGAGTTTTTATAAGGAAGATCCGAACGCTTACATAGCAGAGCCGTCGAGTTGTGATGTTCTAAGCCACCGTATCCCTGGCTAACGGCGTTTACATGGAAGATATATTGATTAAATGGGGCACGAGATGATTTGGGTTCAAAAAAAGTAATATGGCCGTTACAAATTGCTTGCAAGTTCGCGCTTAAGCTTTTGGTATCAACTACTTGGGTAGCGCCTTGAATAACCATCAGGTGTGGTATCTGATGAGAGATCCATTTGACATACTGAAATTTCCCAAGACTGACTGGGTGATCAATTAATTCTTCATAAGAACTTGCTTGATAGGTTCCAAAGCCTTGGGTGTTAACCTGTTTTTTGGGTAGTGTCGTAACCACTTCCCAGCCACTAGTCCAAGTGGGTTTATGAATGATGATCTGGCAGGGTTGATCAGTTTGTCCGAGAACTTGAAGACAAAGACTACTATGGTTATAAAAACCTCTAAATTGATCTAAATAGGCAGTTCTTACCGAAGTATCAAAGGCGTAAACCACAATTTGTACTAGAACTGGTCCGGCATGAGGAGCCAACTGCCAAGTATCATTATCCACCTGATGAAGGTTGATGGTTTGTCCTAATTTTTTTGAAATAACAGAATGGGCTTTAATCGATTCGACATGCTTACTAAAATCTCGAATCATATAACTACCTGGTATCCAGCGCGGTAATTGTAAAAGCTGTCCCTTTAAGGCTGGTTCTTGAATGAGTAGATCAACCTCAAAGCGATGCCCCTTGGGATCTGTAGGATGAATCGAGTATGTAATTCGTGGTTTCAATTACGCGCGTAATGACTTATGATTTTTTAGAGAGTTCTGCTAGCTTCTTTTCTATGGCATCTTTGGAAGCTGCGCCTGGTATACGATGACCATCAATAAAAAATATCGCAGGAGTACCATTAATACCTAGTTTTTTAGCTAAGGCAAGATTTTTATCGAGTGGGTTGACACAGTCCGACTTATTACTTGGGGGACTTTGGTTATTAAGCATCCAATTAAGCCATGTTTTTGTAGGGTCTTGGGCACACCAAATCGCTTTCGATTTAGCGCTTGAGTCTGCTGAGAGTATCGGAAGTAAAAAATTATAGATCGTCACGTTATCCATATTGACGAAGGTTTTTTCTAGATTTTTACAGTATCCACAATTGGGGTCGGTAAAAACAGCCAATTTTCTTGAACCGTCACCCCGAACTACTTTAATAGAATCTTGGATTGGAAGGTCGCTAAATTTGATTCGGTTTAGCTCTTCTTCTCGCATCTCAGTGAGGTTATTACCAGTTTTGAGGTCGACGATACTGCCTTGAAATAAGAATTTTGCTTGGCTATCGGTATAGATGACCGAGTTATTGGCTACGACTTCAAAGAGTCCAGGTAGTGGTGCAGGCGAGATACTTTTGATTTGGATTTGTGGGCCAAATTGGCGTTGCAGTTCGGCTTTGATTTTTTCATGGGATTGTGCAAAAGCGTTCCAAGTCAATGAAGATGATAAAAAAATGACGCAACCAATAAAAAATTTAAAAATAGGGTTCATGTGAATTTTTGAATGAAATAATAAATATCATAGTGCTTAACCCATGGCTTTGGCAATCAATTGCCTTTTTATAAAAGGTTGCTGATTGAGTAGGCGCATTCCTTGATTACGTAACCACTGAGTTGGGGTATCTGCGCGAAGAAACAATTGATGCAAATGGTGGGTAAGTTCTAGGATAGCACGTACATCCCCAGCTCTTTTACGTTCATAGCGTCTGAGTAATACCCGATCATTAATCGCTCGAAAAGTTTCTTTCTCTTGGAGTGTGTTCACCAGATCGGCAATATCTCGCAGCCCTATATTGAGGCCTTGACCTGCTAAAGGGTGCATCACGTGCGCAGCATCTCCAATGAGGACAACACAGGTTTGGTGCTTGGGATGATCGGTACTAATGACTTGCTTAGCCTCTAGGCGCTTTAGAGAAAAGGAACTAGGCGTATTAATTAAGCTAAGCGCTCCAACAATTTCACGCACCTTGCCAAGAGCTTGCTCTTCTACTTTTCGTGCAAATGCTTTGGGGTGCTCAAGACCTAAGCTTAAAAGGGTTTGAGCGTGACTAGAGGACCAGACTAGAGATACTTTTTTATCAGGTAAAGGTAAGAGGGCTAAGATATCACCACCGGGTAAAAACCATTGGTGGGCTGTTTGGAGGGTGGGTTGTGTACACGCAAAATTAGCAATAATTGCCTCATGGGCGTAGAGTTTTTCTTCAACAGAAATATTTAAGCTTTGCCGAGTTGGGGAGTTTGAGCCGTCGGCCGCAATAATTAATTTTGCACCAAAATCCCCGATATCCGTTTGGACCATGGGAACTGGGCCATTGAGGCAAAGCTTGCTAGAAGTGATTATTTTTTGCGTTAAATTTTGTTGAAATTGACAGGCCAGTCGCAGGGCATTTTCAATTAAATCGGATTCAACAATCCAAGCTAATTGGGGCACAGCACCTTCAAAAGCTGAAAATTGCAATGCATCGGCACTTTTCCCGCTATCGCCGTAGATGCACATTTGTTGCACATTTTGGATTCTGGCTGGTGTTAAAGCATCCCAAATATGTAACTCCTGAAATAGCTTTTTAGAGCTTGGTGAAAGCGCATAAACCCGGCTTTGCCATGCGTTTTGTGTTAAATCACCTGTTGGCTGAGCAGATTCAGTACTTGAATGTAAGCTCAGGTGAAGAACCTTAAAGCCCCTCTGCGCAAGGGCTAGCGCGGCAGTTTTACCTATTATTCCACCGCCTAAAACGATCATATCTTGTTCACTCATTCCATGATGTTATTACAATTATGCTTATGTCATTAAAATGCGGCATCGTCGGCCTGCCTAACGTCGGCAAATCTACACTCTTTAACGCACTTACCAAAGCGGGTATTGCGGCTGAGAATTATCCATTTTGTACCATTGAGCCGAATGTTGGGGTAGTGGAGGTTCCTGATCCTCGTCTCTCGGAACTGGCTCAAATCGTTGAACCTGAGCGGGTTGTGCCCGCGATTGTGGAATTCGTGGATATAGCCGGCCTAGTAGCCGGAGCGTCTAAGGGCGAAGGCTTGGGTAATCAGTTTTTAGCAAATATCCGCGAGACTGACGCTATAACCCATGTGGTTCGATGCTTTGAAGATGCCAATGTTATTCACGTGGCTGGGCGGGTTGATCCCATCTCCGATATTGGTGTGATTGATACAGAATTAGCCTTGTCCGATTTAAGCTCGGTAGATAAGGCGATTACTAAGTACACTAAAGCTGCTAAATCGGGTAACGATAAAGAAGCGGCCGCTTTACTAGCAATTTTAACGAAGGTTGCCGCCCACTTGAATGAAGCCAAGCCGGTGCGGTCCATGGGCTTATCGATAGAAGAACAGGCGCTTATAAAACCCTTTTGTTTAATTACAGCCAAGCCGGCTATGTATGTGGCAAATGTGTTAGATACGGGCTTCGTAAATAATCCCCACTTAGAGGCAGTTAAAGCGCATGCTGCACTTGAAGGCGCGCCGGTTGTGGCGGTATGCGCTGCGATTGAAGCCGAGATTGCAGATTTAGAGGATGCTGATAAAGACGCGTTTTTAAAAGACATGGGCATGCAAGAGCCTGGTCTAGACCGAGTAATTCGAGCTGGCTTTGAATTATTGGGTTTACAAACATACTTTACGGCCGGCGTTAAAGAAGTCAGAGCTTGGACGATACGCGTTGGTGATACGGCCCCGCAAGCAGCTGGCGTAATCCATACAGATTTTGAAAAAGGCTTTATTCGGGCGCAAACTATTAGCTTTTCAGACTTTATTCAGTTTCAAGGGGAGTCCGGCGCTAAAGAGGCGGGTAAGATGCGTGCGGAGGGGAAAGAATATATTGTTAAGGATGGCGATGTCATGAATTTCCTCTTTAACGTCTAGCGTATTTTTAATTAGAGAGTTTCTACTTTGGATCGAGTTGATTGTGTGGTGGTTGGCGCTGGCGTCATTGGACTGGCAATTGCTCGGCAATTAGCAAAAAGCGGCCTGGAAACCATTCTTTTAGAGCGAGAAAAAGCTTTTGGAACGATTGCTAGCGCCAGAAATAGCGAAGTTATTCATGCCGGTATTTACTACCCAAAAGACTCTCAAAAAGCCCGCTTTTGCGTGCCGGGCAATCGTCTTTTGTATGCGTATCTTGATAGTCACCACATTCCTTACCAACCTTGTGGCAAGTTCATTGTGGCCAGTGAGGCTAATCAATTGCAAGATTTAGAGGCAATTTGGACCCGCGCAATGAATAATAGTGTTCCGCAAATGGCTCGCTTAGGCAAGTCAGAGGTTAAAGCCTTGGAGCCTGCATTACGCTGCGTCGAAGCGATTCATTCTAAAAGTACTGGTGTGATTGATAGTCACGCATACATGCTCTCCTTATTGGGGGGCTTTGAGGATGCGGGTGGAATGCTAGCCTATCAAGCACCTTTACTGCGGGTAAGACCAGTTCAAGACGGCGCAAATGGTTATATTTTGGATATCGGTGGGGATAGTAATTTACAAATTCAAACACAATATTTAATTAATAGTGCGGGCTTAAGTGCGCCGAAGGTGGCTAGTTGTATTGAGGGCTTGCCACCCAGCCATATCCCCAAAGCATATTTCACCAAGGGGAACTATTTTGCCCTTCAGGGTAAATCGCCATTTAGTCGTTTAATTTACCCCATCCCAGAGCCAGGTGGGCTTGGGGTACATCTGACTCTGGATTTAGGTGGTCAGGCTAAATTTGGACCAGATGTCGAGTGGTTAGACATTACAGACGAATCAGAAATTAACTATACCGTCGACCCGCTGCGTGGCGCGTTGTTTTACGCGGCGATTCGGTCGTATTGGCCTGGGCTACCCGACGCTTCATTAAGCCCAGATTATTCCGGAGTGCGCGCAAAAATCACATCCAAACTCGAACCCGCAGGAGATTTTCGGATTGATACTGTAGATCAGCACGGCTTAGAGGGCTTAATCAACTTGTTTGGCTTTGAATCGCCTGGCCTAACTTCTTCTCTTGCAATCGCTGAAGATGTTGGGCGTTGTCTACAGGTCGCTTAGGGTCTAAGAATTACTAAATAGCTGTTCCAAAGCCAAGCCCGGAATCGGCGCTTTCATAAACGCCTCACCCACTAAAAATGCATGGACATCATGCGAGCGCATTAATTCCACGTCGGCCTTTTCTAATAGGCCACTCTCCGTTACGATACGTTTACTTTTAGGAATGCTGGGTAATAAGTCAATGGTATTTTGTAAAGTTACTTCAAAGGTTTTCAGATCTCGATTATTAATCCCGAGCAGTGGGGATTTGAGCTTTAAGGCACGCTCTAGTTCTTGTGCACCATGTACTTCAACTAAGACGTCCATACCTAAACTATGTGCAAGCTCTTCAAACTCCATTAATTCACTATCACTGAGTGCCGAAATAATTAATAGCACTGCATCTGCACCCATCACTCTCGCTTCGAAAAATTGATAGGGCTCCAGCATAAAATCCTTCCGAAGAACTGGCAAACTGCAAGCGGCTCTGGCTTCTTTGAGATAGTCTGTACAGCCTTTAAAGTATTCCATATCGGTTAAGACCGACAAACAAGCCGCACCGTGTTTGGCATAGCTTTTAGCAATTTGATCTGGGAAAAATGGCGAACGTAAGATACCCCGACTTGGACTTGCCTGTTTAATTTCTGCAATAACGCCGGATTTACCGAGCGCAATTTGTTGTTCAATTGCCTGAAAAAAGCCGCGTGGCTTGACTATTTGATCGGTGAGACTTTCTTTCGCAAGTATTTCGAGCGTGCTTTGCGAAATCACTTTTTTCGCGGCAGTCACTTCATGCCGCTTCGTGACGAGGATCCGTTCTAAAATATCAGACATAGTTAGTGATGAGCAAGTGCTTGCGTGGTTTTTACAAAGAGTTCGAGTTTATTTTTTGCGGCGCCAGAGGTAATGGCTGCTTTAGCCAGCGTAATTCCCTCTTGAATTGAGCTAGCTAGGTCGGCGGCATAAAGGGCTGCGCCAGCGTTGAGACAGACGATATCGTGGGCGGGGCCGGGGACATTGTTAAGGACATTGAGCATAACCGCTTTGGACTCTTCAGGACTATCAACTTTAAAAGCTCGGCTACTCACCATTGCGAAACCGTAATCTTCAGGATGTATTTCGTATTCTAGAACCTCGCCGTTTCGAACTTCCCCAACGAGAGTTGCCGCCCCCAGAGAAATTTCGTCAATACCATCTTTGCCAAAGACTACCAAAGCGTGTTTCATACCCAGGCGATGTAATACTCTAGCCTGAATACCTACTAAATCTGGATGAAACACGCCCATTAACATGTGTGGAGCATTCGCTGGATTTGTCAGCGGTCCAAGAATATTAAAAATCGTACGAATACCTAGTTCTTTTCGGACTGGCGCGACGTTTTTCATGGCCGGGTGATGATTGGGGGCAAACATAAATCCCATACCCGTAGTGGTAATACATTGACTGATAGCCTCGGCTTGTAGGTCTATTCTGACTCCGAGTGACTCCAGAACGTCAGCACTCCCTGATTTACTGCTGACTCCCCGATTGCCATGTTTGGCGACTTTTGCGCCAGCTGCAGCTACCACAAACATCGCCGTAGTAGAGATATTAAAACTATGTGAGCCATCCCCACCGGTACCGACAATATCCACAAAATTCGTATCATTCATAACGCTCACAGGATTAGCAAACTCGCGCATGACAATGGCAGCGGCAGTAATTTCACCGATCGTTTCTTTTTTAGTTCGAAGACCAACAAGAAGAGCTGCAGTCACGGTTGGCGATAAGTCGCCGCGCATGATGGAGCGCATTAAATCGAGCATCTCATCATGAAAGATTTCACGATGTTCAATACAACGAAGGAGTGCTTCTTGATAGGAGATGGCCATAGTAAAGATCGATTAGATGGTTTGATTTAAAAAGTTATTTAAGAGTTCATGGCCATATTCCGAGAGAATCGATTCAGGATGAAACTGAACACCCTCAATAGCAAATTGCTTATGCCGTATGCCCATAATTTCCCCATCACTCGTTGATGCCGTAATTTCTAGGCAGTCTGGTAGGCTAGCTTGCTCAATTGCAAGCGAATGATACCTTGTCACCTCAAACGTGGAGGGTAATTTTGTAAAAACACCCTGACCAGTATGCTCGATCGTATCGACTTTGCCATGCATCACCCGTTTAGCGCGAATGATGTTCCCGCCAAAGGCTTGACCTATGGATTGATGTCCTAGACAAACTCCGAGAAGAGGAATTTTTCCAGCAAAATATTGGATTGTCGCTACTGAAATACCCGCTTCTGTCGGGCTACATGGCCCTGGTGAAATACAAATATATTTGGGCGCAAGAGTTGCTATTTCCGGGAGTGTGATTTCATCATTCCGCGCGACTTTTACATGCACACCCAGTTCACCAAAGTATTGCACGAGGTTGTACGTAAATGAATCATAATTATCAATCATTAGGAGCATCAAGGCCTCCTTGAACCATTTCAGCTGCCCGTAAAACAGCTCGCGCTTTCGCCTCTGTTTCTAAATATTCAGCCTCTGGATGAGAGTCTGCAACAATCCCTGCGCCAGCTTGGGAGTGCACCCAGCCATCCTTAATAACGCCGGTACGAATGACGATAGCCACATCCATATCCCCCGAAAAAGATAGATAACCAGCGGCGCCACCGTAAGGACCTCGTTTAGTGATTTCCATTTCATCGATAATTTCCATCGCGCGGATTTTTGGGGCGCCCGAGAGCGTGCCAGCTGGAAAAGTGGCGCGTAAGACATCCATATTGGAAACATCATCTCTGAGTTCACCCTCAACAGAGCTAACGATATGTTGCACATGAGAATATTTTTCAATCGTCATTTTTTCTTTGACCTGAACACTACCAATTTTGGCAATTCTGCCGATATCATTTCTAGCTAGATCAATGAGCATGACATGTTCAGCAATTTCTTTTGGGTCTGCTAATAGTTCTGCACCAAGAATTGCATCTTCTTCGGGATTTTTGCCGCGCGGCCGTGTGCCGGCAAGTGGTCTAACAGTAACCATTCGTTTACTAGAGTTTGTTCCTTGTTGTGGGTGGCTTTCTTGGCGAACTAAAATTTCTGGAGAGGAACCGACGAGTTGGTGATCGCCAAAATCATAAAAATACAAATAAGGTGAGGGGTTTAAAGCCCGAAGGGCACGATACAGATTCAGAGCCGAGTCTTGAAATGGTTGGCTAATTCTTTGACTAATCACAACTTGCATACAATCGCCCGCAAGAATGTATTCTTGGGTTTTTTGGACAGATGCCATAAAAGCAGACTTGGAAAATTGACGCACGGCTTGGGTCGGCGTGCTAGCTAACGATTTTTGAGAAATGATGGGTTTATCTAAATAACTTCTTAAAACACTTAACCGTTGTTTTGCAAGTTGATAGGCATTATCTTGGTCAGGGTTGGCATAGACAATGAGGTAAAGCTTACCTGCCAAGTTATCAATTACCGCTAACTCTTCAGTCAAAAGCAATTGAATATCTGGCAAATGAAGTTCATCTTGAGGGGTAGACCGGGCTAATTTCGGTTCAATATAACGAACCGTATCAAAGCCAAAATAGCCCGCTAGTCCACCACAAAAACGGGGTAGACCCGTCTTAATGGCAGCCCGGAACCTAGCGAGGTAGGCCTCAATGAAATCGAGCGGATTATCACAGTTTGTTTCAATCACTTGTCCCTGCAAGAGAACTTCATTTTTCGGTGCGTCTGGGGTACCCACAATACGGACAAGCGTCTTAGCGGGAAGACCAATAATTGAATAACGCCCAAAGCGCTCACCACCGACTACGGACTCGAGTAAAAAAGTATTTTGACTGCCCTCATGTTGAGTCAGTTTCATATAAAGAGATAGGGGCGTTTCTAGATCCGCTAGAGTTTCCAGAATGATTGGAATACGGTTATAGCCTTCTTTGGCAAGCTTTTCGAATTCAAGGGGAGTCATTGTTTCATTTCTAAGAGGGCTTGGCGCATTTGTAAGATCGCCTGATCGTATGGCGGCTTGCTAAAAATTGCCGAGCCTGCGACAAAGGTGTCAGCTCCAGCTTGATAAATTTTGGCAATATTATCCGGATTGATTCCACCATCAACTTCCAGTCGAATTTGCTTACCTGTTTCCCGCTCAAAAGCATCTAGCTTCGCGCGAATAGCAGCGATTTTTAAAAGACTACTTGGTAGAAATTGTTGCCCACCAAAACCCGGATTGACCGACATAACTAGCACAAGATCTAATTGCTCGAGAACAAAATCTAAATAATTGAGGGGTGTTGCTGGATTAAAGACGAGGCCAGTCTGGCAACCTTGATCTTTGATTAATCGCAGAGTTCGATCGATATGAGTACTTGCCTCTGGGTGAAAACTAATTAAGTTAGCACCTGCCTTAGCGAAATCAGGGATGATCCGATCAACTGGTTCGACCATGAGATGGACATCGATGCAGGCAGGTTGTTGATTCTTTTGGGCATAGGGTCGAATGGCTTCACAAACGAGAGGCCCAATCGTTAAATTCGGTACAAAGTGATTATCCATGACATCAAAATGTATCCAGTCTGCTCCAGCCAATAGGACAGCCTCAACTTCTTGCCCCAGACGGGCAAAGTCGGCAGCCAAGATGGATGGTGCAATGACAGGTAATAATTTGCTCTTCATGACGCTATTTTAGCGCTAGTATTTATGGGAGACTTGGCAATTTCTGTGAATTGCATCAAAATGAGTCTATGACAAATTTTTCAATTAATATTTCTGTTCAAGTCCAATATTTGGAAGAACAATCAAAACCTGAATTAGGGCAGTACCATTTTGCCTATAATTTATCCATCAAAAATGATTCAGATGTACCTTTTCAGTTGGTTGCTAGGCAATGGTTAATTACTGACAGTGAGGGTCATACCCAGGAAGTCAAAGGTTTAGGAGTGGTTGGGCAGCAACCACTATTGCGCTCGGGTGAGACTTTTGAGTACACCAGTTGGGCAACCATACCCACTCCGGTAGGGAGTATGAAGGGTAATTATTTTTGTATTTCAGAAGATGCCCAGTTTTTTGAAGCGCCGATTCCTGAGTTTGCCTTAGCCATCCCCCGAGTTTTACATTAGTGATGCCAGACTTCTATGAAAGCCTATTTTTTGCGGCCCATCATAGTCCAAACTACGATACACACCAAGATGAGCAGGGCAACTCCAGCTTCAATCAGAAGTATGAGTAAGGGGTATTCGTCAAATAAGTTAGAGAGCATACCGATCTGAGAGTTTTCATGTCATGAGTATTCCAAGTATTTTACTCCTAGGAGCACTCTTTATTTTTTTGACAGGGTGTTTTGGACCGGTTAAAAATACCCCTGTGGTGATTACGAGAGAGTCTCCCGTTGCTGCAGTAATCATGCCTTTGCAATATCCAGCAGCGCAATATCGCTTAGTTAGTTGGAAAGATTTGCCAGGCTGGCAAGAAGATACTCTCGAAGATGCCTGGCAAGCATGGTTAAAAAGCTGTCAATATTTGGGTAGATTACAAAATAGTCCAGCATGGACTGGAGCGTGTGATCGTGCAAAAAGTATTTCTAGTCAGGCGCTAAAAAATAACCAAGTGATTCGAACTTATTTTGAGACGTATTTTCAAGTATGGGAAATTACACAAGCAAAACACAATAAACAATTTGCAGTGGGTAGTCCAACGGGTTTGATCACTGGGTATTTTGAGCCGACTCTCAAAGGCTCTATGACGAAGCAGGGGCCTTATCAAACCCCATTACACCGGTTTCCAGAAAGCTGGCAGTCCAACCCCAACATAGTGAGACCACCGCGAAAAGATCTGTTAAATAGTAATACCTTGCATGGACAAGAGATAGTTTGGGTAGAGGATCCAGTCGCTGCAGCAATGATGCAAATCCAAGGCTCAGGAAGAATCCTCTTAGAAAATCAACAAATTCTTCGGCTTAGTTTTGCGGGTACTAATCAGCAAAGATATCAATCCATTGCCCAGTGGTTAATTGATCGGAAAGAGTTAACTACGCAGCAGGCCAGCATGCAGAGTATTAGTGAATGGGCAAAAAAAAATCCACAACGAATTAATGAGCTTTTGGATGCTAACCCAAGATACGTTTTTTTTAAGATTTTACGCGATCAATTATCTTTGAAAGATGGCCCGATTGGAAGTATTGGCGTGTCTTTAACACCCGGCAGAAGTATTGCAGTGGATTGGCAGGCTATACCTAAGGGAGCGCCCATGTTTCTGTCCACTACGGATCCTGATGATAATAAACCTATTAAAAGGATGGTCTTTGCTCAGGACACGGGCTCTGCTATTGTGGGAGGTGTTCGAGCAGATTATTTTTGGGGTTCTGACGGGAGTGCGGGAATGAAAGCTGGCAAGATGAAACAAGTTGGCCGAGTTTGGGCGATATTGCCGCATCAGTTGGATGTCAGATGAAAAATCCTTGGTTTTTACGTATATTTAGCTGTTTGGGAGTTTGCCTATTATCATCATGCGCCATTCAACCAAAAGAGCCACTTGTCGCAGACCAAATTCCAAATGGTACTGCTCCCACAGAAATTGTTAAATTTTCTAATCTAGCGGTTACTGCGCAACTTATAGAAGAAAATTCGTCCATGATCGCTTCTGAAGCATTACAGGCTAGACCTTTAGAAGAGGAATCTTTAGCTGAGGTAGGGTTCTCTGGCTGGTATCCTTGGACATTATTACCAACTAAAAAGAAAACGCGTTATCGTTTAAAGCCTTATCAAGGTAAGATAGTTTTGCATGCTGATGCAAAAGAAAGTGCATCGGGTATGGTATTTCGGTTAAAGCCTAAAAAACCACATTACACAAATCTTTCTTGGAGTTGGAAAGCTTTAGGAACTATAGACTCTGCTGATAACAGTTTGAGTCACTCGGATGATGCGCCTCTTCGATTAGTTCTTGGTTTTGACGGAGATAAATCGAAATTATCACTCAAGGAACAAATCGCTTTTGAAATGGCCTATCTCATTAGCGGACAGCAATTACCCTATGCGACCCTCATGTATATTTGGGGCGGTAATCATCGGATTGACGAGGTTTTGACCAGTAAATATACCTCCAGAGTAAAGATGATCGTCGTAGATAGCGGTAATGAGCATCTTGGGCATTGGCGTCATCATCAACGCAATATTACAGAGGACTTTAAAAAAGCGTTTGAAGAAAATCCCGGTGGATTAATCGCCTTGGGTTTGATGACGGATACGGATAATACGAAGTCAGAAGTTCAGGCGATCTATGGTGATATTGAGTTCAAATCAAATAAGCGGTGAAGTCTTAAGCGTTAACTACAGCAGTTGCATTTGACGAATTTTTTAAGAAATCATGAACTAGATGAACCCAGTAACTTGCTCCGATGGGCAAGAGGTTGTCATTAAAATCATAAGATGGATTATGGAGATGACATGGCCCCAAGCCGTGCCCAGTAGAGCGATGTGAACCATCGCCGTTGCCGATAAAGGCGTAACAACCTGGAACGTGTTCCAGCATAAACGCAAAATCTTCAGCACCCATCGTTGGTTCAGTATGCTCGCTCACACAATCTTTACCAAAATGTGTACGCATTACTTCGTGTGCAAAGGCCGTTTGAACAGGGTGGTTAATCAAAGGCGGATAGTTGCGGGTAAATTCTACTTCAGCTTGGCAGGAGAATGCCATGGCAATTGACTGAGCTACTTCACGTAGGCGAATCTCTAAAAGGTCAAGGACTTCAGTTGAAAAGGTTCGAACTGTTCCGCTGATCCAGGCATCATCCGGGATAACGTTGGTCGCATGCCCAGCATGAAATTGTGTAATAGAAAGAACTGCTGTGTCGATAGGCTTTTTATTACGAGTAATAATGCTTTGGAGTGCACAGACCAGATGACTAGTGGCTATAACTGGGTCAATGCCATTGTGAGGCAGGGCTGCATGCGCGCCTTTACCTTTGAGCGTGATTTTGAATTCATTACTAGAGGCCATCATGGGGCCTGGAATTACTCCAAATTGGCCCTCAGGCATGCCGGGCCAATTATGTAGACCAAAGATAGCATCGCAGGGAAAGAGTTCAAAAAGACCATCTTTCATCATTTCTCGAGCACCGCCACCGCCCTCCTCAGCTGGTTGAAAAATCAGGTGAACAGTACCCTGAAATTGTCGATGTTTCGAAAGATACAAGGCTGCGCTAAGAAGCATTGCGGTATGTCCATCATGTCCACAAGCATGCATACAACCAGCATGTTGAGAAGCGTGCGCAAAAGTATTGTGCTCGGTGAGGGGGAGTGCATCCATATCGGCTCGAAGACCAATGGACTTTCCTAGACCGAGTTGCCCTGTAATGGTGCCAACTACACCGGTAGTTCCAAGACCAAGGTGCACTGGGATATGCCAGTCTCGCAACTGTTGAGCCACCATAGCCGAGGTTCGAAATTCCGTAAACTTTAATTCTGGATGCGCATGAATATCCCTCCGAATTGTTTGGATTAGGCTTTGTTGTTCGAGGAATTCGGGGATGATTTTCATAAATAGCGCAGATCGATACTTTATCTTAGCTTAATTCTTACAATCTGAGAATAGGGTAAATCAGGTAAATCAAGATTACCCAAATACAAGCCTTCTTGGCTTGGCTAGTTGGGGCATAAATTGAGCGCATATTTTTGCACCGGGGTGTAAGGCTCTTTATACTCATGCGTAAGGAGTTTTGAGTAGTATTCAAAGCATGTTTAATAAAGAATTGCACACACGGAAAAAATGATGGTTCAGAAAGAACAAATAACAAACCCAGTTATTGGAATGATTGGCCTAGGCATTATGGGTGGAATTATGGCAGAAACCCTTCTAGGAAGTGGTTTTAAAGTGATCGGGTTTGACCTCGAGAAGGCCGCTTGCAAACGACTTAGTCGAGCGGGAGGAGAGCCCCTCAAATCGACCCAAGACGTCGTTTACAAAGCCGATGTTGTGATTACCTCGTTAGCAACGAGTCAAGCCCTGCGCTTGGTGTACACCCAAATTCAGGAGGCTTTGTCAAAAAGCCCTAAAAAGCTGATTCTCGTTGAAACGAGTACTCTACCTATGGCGGATAAGGAATTGATTGCACAACAATTAAAAAAGCCCGGAGTGAGCTTGCTTGATTGCCCAATTAGTGGCACTGCAGCGCGGATGAAAGATCGCGCTTGGACGATTTTTGTCAGTGGCAATAAAAAAATCTGTCAACAAATAAGCCCTATTTTTAAATGCCTATCAGATAATGCGCCTTATGTTGGCGCGTATGGTAATGGTTTAAAAATGAAAATGATTGCCAATCATTTAGTAGCGATTTATAACGTCGCATCCGCAGAGTCCGTTATATTTGCTAAAAAAATTGGCTTAGACCCAAAAGAAGTCTTAGATATTTTTGGCCCAAGTCCTGTCATTGGTACGGGGGTAATGCGTTTAAGAATGCCTTTTATGATTGACCGAAAATATACCCCGGCAACGATGAAGGTCGAGGTTTGGCAAAAAGATATGCAAGTAATTGGGGAGTTAGCCAAGTCGGTCGGATGCCCGCTGCCTATTTTTAATGCCACTGCTCCAATTTATACAGCAGCGATGGCGCAGGGTTTTGCTTTAGAAGATACGGCGTCTACGGCTGAGGTAATTGGCACGATGGCTGGGCTTTATCATGGGCGTAAAGGAAAAAATGCCGCATGATTTCATGTGCAGTAATCCTATAAAAGGATACATAAATGTTTTTGGATCATTTAATCATTGAAGCAGATCGAGTTCTGCGTACTTTATCGGGCACGTCGGCGCAGCGTCGACCTACTCCAAAGTCAACCATTTCAGCACAGTCGGCCGAGATCATGCTGAGCGAAGCTGAAAAGAAGCATGCTGCTGGGCTTATGCGAGTCAACCATGTCGGCGAGATTTGTGCGCAAGCGCTTTATCAAGCGCAGCGTTTAACAAGTCGCTCCCAGGTCATTAAAGAGCAATTAACTCAAGCCGCAATTGAGGAGGAAGATCACTTGGCCTGGTGTGCTTCGCGTTTAAAGGAGTTGAACGCGCGTCCGAGTTTTTTGAATCCTATTTGGTATGGTGGGTCCTTTATGCTTGGGGTAGTTGCCGGACTTTCAGGTGATCGCTGGAGTTTAGGTTTTGTTGCTGAGACGGAAAAGCAGGTAACCAAACACTTAGATGGGCACTTACAAACTCTGCCAGAGGGGGATTTGGCTTCTAGAGCCATTGTGGAACAAATGCGCATCGAAGAATCGCTGCATCAAGCAATGGCCATTGAAGCTGGGGCGGCAACTTTGCCAAAGGTCGCGCAGCAGGGGATGCAAATAGCTTCTCGTTTGATGACGAAAACTGCGTATTATGTGTAGTTTTTTTTGAAAAAATAGCTCTTGAATGAGGGTTCTTATCAAGATACTTAAGCCCCTTGTTTAAGTATGCTCTATAAGTCTATGTTTTATATTATTTTTTTATGAAAAAAATAATGAAGTGTCGTTCCTAAGTTCTTGTAATTGCAAGAAAAAATCAAATTTTTTTAGTAAAAGTCTTGACCAAGCATTATTGAACCTTTAAAGTGGGAGGAAGTGTGAAAAAGTGGGAAAATAATGTTTCAAGGTGCTTCAGCGATCAATTTGGACGTGAAGGGGCGGATGTCAGTTCCGGCTCGGCATCGTGACGCCCTCAAAACAGAAAGTCTTGGCGCAGTTACTTTAACTAAACACCCAGATGGTTGTTTGCTACTTTTCCCCAAAATTGAATGGGAAGAATTCCGCTTAAAAATATCGAAATTACCGATGGAGGCCCATTGGTGGCGAAGAATATTTTTAGGGAATGCTTCAGAAGTTGAAATGGATGGCTCTGGGAGGATTTTAATTAGTCCTGAGTTAAGAGCTGCTTCTGGTATCGAGCGCGACATCATTTTGCTAGGCATGGGTAGCCACCTTGAAATTTGGGATGCTAGCACTTATGCGAGTAAAGAGCAATTTGCTATCTCGCAAGGAATGCCCGAGGCTTTGCGACAATTTACTTTCTGATGTTAGGGACTCATGACCTTCAGTCATCGGCCGGTATTACTGGACGAGGCAGTTACTGCCTTAATGCAGAACAGCGCCTTCGTCGACCAAGCGCAGAGCCAAACTATTTATTTGGACGGAACTTTTGGGCGTGGGGGACATTCCCGAAAAATTTTAGAAGTACTCCCAAAAGATGGCTATTTAATATCGACCGACAAAGATCCGCAAGCCATCCAGGAAGCGGGCTTGATCAAGGATCAACGGCTACAAATTTATCACAAGTCATTTACAAAGATGTCGGAGTTAGTCGCATCAAACAGTTTGAATGGCATCTTATTGGATTTAGGCATCAGTTCACCACAAATCGATCAGGCCGAGCGCGGTTTTTCATTTCGACTAGATGGCCCGTTAGATATGCGCATGAACAATCAAACGGGCCAGAGTGCTCAGGAATGGTTGGCAACCGCCAGCGAAAAAGAGATAGCGAGGGTTATTAAAGCGTATGGGGAAGAACGGTTTGCTATCCAAATTGCAAAGGCGATTATTGCTAGCCGGCAACAAGGCACCACTCTTGGGACCACAAGACAGCTCGCGCAGATCGTGGCTCGTGTCGTCCGCACGCGTGACTTCGAGCAGGATCCGGCCACACGTACCTTTCAAGCTATACGGATTCATGTCAACCAAGAGCTTGCCGACTTGGAGGAAGGTTTAAATATGAGCCTGTCCTTACTAAAAACAGGTGGTCGCTTAGTGGTAATTAGTTTTCATTCTTTAGAAGACCGAATTGTGAAGCAGTTTATGCAACGTCACAGTAAGGTAGAAATACCCCGTGGTATGGCTCTGCGCGAATCCGAGCTACCAAAATCACCACTAAAAATAATTGCCCGTATTAAACCAAGTGCGGCAGAAGTGAAAACGAATCCAAGAGCACGATCGGCAGTCATGCGCGTCGCTGAAAAAGTCGGGGTAACAGGATGAACCGCGCAGTAGTGATTGTTATTGGATTATTAATGGGGTGTTCATTACTTCTGGTTTACTCCCAACAACGAACACGTATTTTGTTCATGGAAAAAAACCGGTTCGAGTCACAAGAGCGTAAGTTAAATCAGGAATGGAGTCGGCTTGAGTATGAGCAGCGCGAATTATCCAAATCCTCTCGCATTGTAGAGATGGCAAAAAAACAATTACATATGAACGAAGCCAAGCAAGATAAAACGGTATATCTAAAAGTCAATTAATGAGAACCACCTCTTCGAATCCGCCCTCTAGTATTGTCCTTCGCTTACCGATGTGGCGCTCACGGGTTGTTTTGTTTTTGATGTTTGCAGGCTTTTGCGCATTAATAGGGAGAGCCTTTTGGATACAGGGACCTGGTAATGATTTTTATATTGCTAAAGGTGAAAAAGTCATCAATCGTTCGCACGAAATTGTGGCGGTACGTGGAAAAATACTCGATCGCAATGGGGCAATTATCGCCACCAGTTTAGAGGCGAAAACGATTATTGCCTATCCAAGTGCTGTCCCGAAAGAACTATCTAAAGAGAAGTTTGTGAATTTTGCTAGGTTACTCAAAATGAGTGAGCAAGAGCTACAAAAAAAACTATCAGATAGTCGAAGCCAAATATTTTTACGACGATTAATTGAGCCAGATGTAGCAAAGGCTATTAAAGAGTTAGACATTCCCGGAATATCAATTGTTAATGAGCCGCGCCGGTACTATCCGGAGGGCGAGTCGATGGCCCATGTGATTGGCTTTACCAATGTTGAGGGTAAGGGCCAAGAAGGAATGGAACTGTCTAATGAGTCGACATTAATTGGTAAGAATGGCCAACGTAAAGTCATTCAGGATCGACTAGGCCGATTTGTAGAGGATCGGGGCGATTTTCAAGCGCCGCGAAATGGGATGGATTTACAACTATCTATCGATAGCAAAATTCAAGCTCTTGCTTATAAGGAAATTAAAGAGGCAGTTGCTCTTCATAAAGCGAAAGCAGGCGGTGCTGTTGTTTTAGATACCGTTACAGGAGAAATTTTAGCTTTAGCAAATTGGCCCTCATATGATCCGAATAATCGAGGTGGGATGACTGGTGAGCAGTTACGCAATCGGGTATTGACAGATACGTTTGAGCCCGGTTCAACGGTGAAGCCAATTACCATTGCTCTAGCCATGGAAAAAGGGATTGTTAGTGCCAACACACAGATGCAGATTGGACATTTACAAATTGGTAAAAAGGTTATTACAGATACGCACACGTATGGCACTTTATCGGTAGCGCAAATTATTCAAAAATCGAGCAACATAGGTACTAGTCGCATCGCTTTACAAATGTCCGCGGAAGATATGTGGGGGATGTTTCAATCGGTTGGTTTTGGTCAAGCTCCTAAAATTGGCTTTCCAGGAGCCGTTGCCGGAATTGTAAGACCACATGAAAAGTGGGGCAAATTAGACCAAGCAACTATGTCATTCGGATATGGTGTTTCGACCTCCTTATATCAGTTAGCAAGGTCGTACACCATATTTGCCACAGATGGAGAGTTAGTTCCTTTATCGATGATTAAGGTGAATATTCCGCCAGTTGGTACAAGAATCTTATCCCCAAAGGTTGCTATCGAAGTGCGAAGTATGCTGGAAATGGTAACGCAGGAGGGTGGTACAGCGACGAAGGCCAAAGTGGCTGGATATCGCGTTGGAGGTAAAACAGGTACAGCCCATAAATCGAATGGTAAAAGTGGTTACGCTAGCAATCGTTATGATGCGTTTTTTGTAGGTGTTGCCCCCATTAGCGCTCCTCGAATTGTGGTCGCGATCGTAGTAGATCAACCAACAGCAGGGAGTCATTATGGTGGCGAGGTGGCCGCACCAGTATTTGCTGCAATCACAAATGGCGCGTTACGCGTTTTAAATGTGGCGCCAGACTCTGCCCTCAAAGATTTAGTAAAAACCCCAGAAATGATGCAACAGGTGTCCATGCAGAGATGAGCTATATGACTAGCCGAACTACACAATCAATCTTAGATATAGAACATATACTCTATAGCGAAGTTGATCGCTTAGCTAATCTGTGTATGGATACTAGACTACTCCAACCCGGCGATGTATTTTTAGCATACCCAGTTGGCGGTGGTATTGGTCGAAGTGATAATCGGATACATATACCGCAAGCTTTAGCAAGCGGTGCTGCTATTGTTTTGTACGAGAATACGGACTGGGATGAGCATTTATTTGTAGAGGCGCGAGAGGTTCTAGGGGATGTTCGCTGTATACCTGTTCCAGGACTTGCCCAAATGGCCGGAGCGATTGCCGCGAACTGGTACCAAAACCCTTCATCCAAGTTACAAGTCATTGGGGTGACAGGTACAAATGGTAAAACAACAGTCACACATTGGATTACACAGGCATTAAACCAGGTAATGCCAACAGCACTTCTTGGCACACTTGGTTACGGTAGACTAGACCAGCTCAAAACTACTGGCTTTACCACACCAGATGCTTGTAGAGTTCAACGTGTGCTTGCTGAGTTAAAGGCAGAAGCTAACCAGTCTGTTGCGATGGAGGTTTCTTCGCATGCGCTAGAGCAAGGCAGAGTCAATGCCGTGCAATTTGACATGGCCATATTTACCAATCTGACGCAAGATCATTTGGATTATCACGGCGATATGCGTGCTTATGAAGAGGCAAAGTTTGCATTATTTGAGTTTTCTAGCTTGGCCCATATTGCGATCAATATCAATGATGAGACTGGTCGTGCTTGGTTATCCAAATTAATTACCAAGAATCAATTATTAGGGAATCATCAAAACGAATCAGAAGCAAAATTACCAACATTTTGGTTATACGGTTCGCAGGCGATGTGGCAAGAAATACCTCATGATATACAAGCGGTATGTACCGGTGTTGTGACAAAAGATATTGTTTTAAGTCAAACCGGCGTGCAATTTCTGTGTAGATTTGAAGACTCTTGGTATGAAGTAAAGCTCTCTTGCTTAGGAGAGTTTAATGTACAGAATGCGTTAGCTGTACTGTGCGCCTTATTAGCGAATCAAGTACCGATTGGTAAAGCGATTCAATATGTAGAATCTTTAAGACCTGTTAGCGGACGTATGGAATTAATTAATCCATCCGATGCGCAGCATCCCATGATGGTTGTCGATTTTGCGCATACGCCAGATGCTCTAGAAAAAACGCTAGAAACAATCTTGCCAATCGCTAAATTACGAAATGGGAAATTAATTTGTGTTTTTGGCTGTGGTGGTAATCGGGACAAAAGTAAACGTGCATTAATGGGTGCTATTGCCGCACGCCTAGCCGACAAGATCATCATCACCAGTGACAACCCTAGGTTTGAAGACCCTCACTTAATCATGAATGATATTCTTTGTGGCATACCAAGTGCGGATCTCAGTAAAGTACAAACTCAAGTAGATCGCGCAAATGCGATTTTATCGAGTGCAAGACAATCAGCTCCAGAAGATGTCGTCCTAGTTGCTGGAAAGGGCCATGAAAATACCCAAGAGCTTGAAGGCAGAAAATTTCCTTTTTCCGATCAAGACCATATTTGTTTAGCGATTGGGGGGCTCAGATGATTGCACCTTACATTACGCTTGAAAAAATTCAGCAATACTTGCCCAGTGCAAAACTCTCCGAAGTGTCAGAAGCCTATTTAACAAAACCACTAGTTACGATATCCACAGATAGTCGGACCATCAAAGAGGATGATTTTTTCATTGCACTTCGCGGTGATTCTTTTGATGGGAACCGTTTTTTAAATGAGGTTTTTAGTAAAGGAGCTTTTGCTGCCCTGGCAAGCGATCAAACCCAAACAGTGATTAAGCGTCCACTGATGATCGTAGAAAACACTCTAACAGCCATGCAGCAGATAGCTAAATCTTGGCGACAGGAATTACAAACGAAGGTGAGTGTTGTAACGGGGAGTAATGGTAAGACTACTGTAAAAGAAATGATTGCAGCGATTTTTAAACAAGCACTGGGTTCGGATCTGGTTCTTGCAACGACGGGTAACTTGAATAACGAAATTGGTTTACCTCTGACTTTATTAAAATTACATCGCCATCATCAATTAGCAGTACTAGAGATTGGCATGAATCATCCCGGAGAAACCAGTTTTTTAGCACAGATAGCCTGCCCGAACATCGCTCTGATTAATAACGCCCAGCGGGAGCATCAAGAGTTTATGCATACCGTTCAAGCTGTTGCGCTAGAGCATGGTGCGGTGATTAAAAGCTTGGATCCGGACGGCATTGCTATATTTCCAGCAGATTCTGAATACACTCCGATTTGGCGGGATTTGGCGGGCCAGAGAACTACTTATGAATTCGAATTAGGAACCTTGCAAAATCCTAGCCAGGCAGACATCCATGGTTTTTGGGCGCAGGACGGTAAATTGACTATTTGCTTTAGGCCTATGTCAGGCGCTTCGTCAGAAAATACTGTACAAGTTCAGTTAAAAACCTTGGGTGATCATAATGCCAAAAATGCCCTGGCAGCTGCAGCAGTTGCTTATGCTGCTGGCATTGAATTATCTGCAATTCAAGAGGGTTTAGAAGACTTTAAGCCAGTTTCTGGCAGGATGTATGAACATCATTTGCCAAGCATTTATGGTCAAGGACGCATGATTGATGACACATACAATGCGAATCCGGATTCCGTTCTTGCGGCCATTGACGTGCTGCGCACCATGCCAGGCCAGCGCTGGTTAGTACTTGGAGATATGGGTGAAGTCGGTAACCAAGGAGTGCAGTTTCATGAAGAAATCGGGTCGTATGCACAACGACAAGGGATTGACCGCTTATACGTTACGGGGGATCTTTGCAAACACGTTGTAGAGGGTTTTCAGACTAGTCTTGGAAGTACTTGCGAAGTTGCAAGCCAACAAGCAATTTATAGCAACAATATGCCTGACCTACTAAAACGACTTCAAGATGATCTTCAAAGTAGCAAAGAAATGGACTCTATCAGTATCTTGGTGAAAGGCTCACGTTTTACCAAGATGGAGCGGGTAGTGCAGGCTTTGTTGGCGGGAGAGTCCTCATGCTGTTAACACTTGCACAGTGGTTACAAAGTGATTATGGCTTCTTACGAGTTTTTAATTACATTACATTTAGAGCGGTGATGGCAACTCTTACAGCCCTATTAATCGGGCTCAGTTTTGGACCTTGGGTAATCCGTAGGCTCACTATTCTAAAAGTCGGGCAAGCAGTGCGCAGTGATGGCCCTAAAACACATTTGGTGAAGACGGGCACTCCCACAATGGGTGGCGTGTTAATTTTAATTGGAATTGCAATCTCCACTTTATTATGGGCGGATTTATCCAATCGATTTATTTGGGTATTGCTTTGGGTAACCCTCGGTTTTGGGATGATTGGTTGGGTAGACGACTATCGTAAAGTGGTTTACCAAAATCCAGAGGGTATGCGTTCACGAGAAAAATATGCTTGGCAGTCATTAGTTGGTATTTTTGCGTCAGTATATTTAGTATTTGCCATATCAGATTATGGTAATTCAGGTATTTTCAGCAATATTCAACAATGGAAGCTATCTGGCTTTTCTGTGCAGATGCCAAACAATTTAAATTTAGTCGTACCGTTCTTTAAGGAAATTAATTATCCTTTAGGCATTATTGGATTTATCACTCTCACTTATCTAGTCATTGTTGGTAGTAGTAATGCCGTAAATTTAACAGATGGTTTAGATGGTTTGGTCATCATGCCGGTAATACTTGTAGGCGCTGCCTTAGGCGCTTTTGCTTACGTAACTGGTAATGCTATTTATGCTAAATATTTAATTTTTCCTTATATACCAGGAACAGGTGAGATTTTAATATTCTGTGGTGCAATTGGTGGCGCAGGTCTAGCATTCTTATGGTTTAACACCCATCCAGCGCAAGTCTTTATGGGTGATGTTGGAGCGCTTGCCTTAGGAGGTGCCTTAGGAACAATTGCCGTCATTGTCCGCCAAGAAATCGTGCTTTTTATCATGGGGGGGATCTTTGTCGTAGAGACAGTTTCGGTCATGATGCAAGTCGTGTGGTTTAAATATACCAAGAAAAAATATGGCGAAGGCCGACGTATTTTTAAAATGGCCCCTCTGCATCATCACTTTGAATTAACCGGTTGGAAAGAAACGCAAGTAGTAGTGCGTTTTTGGATCATCACCATTATTTTGGTTTTAGTCGGTTTGTCTAGCCTGAAATTACGTTAAAAAGATGATTACAGAAATTACTCACATACGCTTAGAAAATTCTTTAGGAGAGTTTGATGCCCCACACATTTTAGTGATGGGGCTTGGGGAGTCTGGAGTTGCCATGGCGCGCTGGTCTATCACGCAGGGTGCGCGAGTAAGTATGCACGATACGCGCAGTGTTGAGCAATTGCCTCAGGTTACGAAAGATTCTCTGGCGGTAATGGAGAAGATCGGTATTGAACAGATCACTTTTGGACCTGATCTTGAAAACATATCATTAGACCAAGTAGATGTGATCGCGATGAGTCCTGGACTTTCCCCAAAAGAGGAGAGCGTGAAAACACTATTAGAGCGGGCAAAACAAAAAAATATCTCCATTTGGGGGGAGCTCGATTTTTTCTCAAAGGCCTTAGTTAGTTTAAAAGCGTTACAGGGATATGACCCTAAAGTGATTGCCATTACTGGCACGAATGGTAAGACGACTACAACAGCCTTAACTGGGGTGATTTGTGCAAAAGCAGGAAAGTCCGTTGCCGTAGCGGGTAATATCAGCCCCTCTTTATTAGATAAGTTAAATACTTGTTTAGTGAGTCAGGATTTACCTGAGATTTGGGTATTAGAGTTGTCTAGCTATCAATTGTTTTATTGTGATCATTTTGCGCCCCATGCGGCAACGATCTTAAATATTTCTGAAGATCATTTAGATTGGCATGGTGACATGTCGCACTACACGCAGGCGAAGGCAAAAATTTTTGGGCAAGACACAATTACTGTTATCAATCGGGATGATGCGGCAGTTATGGGCTTATTTCCAATAGAAGAAACATCTAGAAGACGCGTGATTTCATTTGGTATGGATACGCCACTTGTACAAGATAGTTTTGGGATTGTCGGCGATATGACTGGTGGTGGGATTGATTGGTTAGCCTGGGCTAGCCCAACAGAAGAGTATTTGAGTAGTCTTCATACCAAAAAACGTAAATCCAAGATGAGTGCGGAGTTTGAAGCAGATCCGATTCAGATTAAGCGCTTAATTCCAGTAGAGGCTCTTTTAATTCGTGGTCGCCATAATGCCACAAATACGCTTGCGGCTATTGCATTGGCACAGGCGATTGGCTTAGGGATGAGTGCACTCTTACACGGCTTAAGGGATTATCGGGGTGAGCCACATCGTGTGCAAAGTATTGCAATCATTGATGGTGTTGAATATATCGACGATAGTAAAGGGACCAACGTAGGCGCTACGATTGCGGCCTTAAATGGTTTGGGTGCACAGGCCAATCAATTGAGTCAGAAAAAAATCTTATTAATTGCTGGCGGAGATGGCAAGCAACAAAATTTTGCTCCGTTAAAAGAACCTATCGAGCAGTTTGTGCGCCAACTCGTATTAATTGGTAAGGATGCGCACTTAATTGAGCTCATGATGCATGGCTCACAAGTACCTATTTACCGAGCGGACAGTTTAGAAGATGCTGTCACATATTGCGCGGCAATAGCCAAGTCTGGAGATTGCGTATTACTTTCACCGGCCTGTGCGAGTTTTGATATGTTTAAGGATTATGTCCATCGTGCGCAGGTATTTACGGATGCTGTTGAAGAATTAACCATGCAACTCCCGGGAGTTCATGTATGAAGCAGATTTTTAATCAGGGTGTTGATAGTGTTTCCAAGATGTGGCTTAAATCTAGCCAAGGGATCGGCGGGGGTATTCGTGAAGGATTTAATGACTTTCGTTCGGAATTACGCGATGCGACGACGACCAAAAAATATACGAGATCTGGTATTGGACAGTGGGATCAAACCTTGTTATGGGCAGTGGCTTTACTGACTTTAATTGGTGTAGTAATGGTTTATTCAGCCTCTATTACTTTAGCAAATGGTGCCGGCCGAGAGGCAGCGCAGACAGGGCATAGTTACTTAGTTAGACATGTATTTTCCTTAGCCGTTGCGGTATTTATTGGACTAATGGCGTTTCAGATTCCAACGAAGGTTTGGGATCGTTTAGCACCGCTGATTTTTCTTTTTACGATTTTCTTATTAATTTTAGTTTTAATACCTGGAGTTGGAAAATCAGTGAAAGGCTCTTCACGCTGGATCTCATTTGGAGTGATGAATTTCCAACCATCGGAGCTGATGAAGTTTGCTTGCATCTTGTATGTGAGCCATTACACAGTGAGAAGACAGGAGTATTTACACACGTTTATAAAAGGATTTTTACCGATTGGATTTATCGTCGGATTTGTTGGAGCCCTATTACTATTTGAGCCTGATATGGGGGCTTTTATGGTGATCGCTGGTATTGCGATGGGCATTTTATTTCTTGGAGGAATAAGTGCCAAACTATTTAGTTACTTAATTGTGATTGGTATTACTACATTTGGTTTAGCGGTTGCCACTTCAGAATTTAGAAGAAAACGGATTATGGCCTTTTTAGATCCTTGGGACCCAGAGCAAGCTCAAGGTAAGGCATATCAATTAACGCATTCATTAATGGCATTTGGTCGCGGCGAATGGTTTGGAGTAGGGCTTGGGGGTAGTGTTGAAAAATTACATTATTTACCAGAGGCACATACTGATTTTATTTTGGCGGTCATCGGCGAAGAGCTAGGGTTTATTGGTGTTTTTATCGTGATCATTTGTTTTTACTGGATAGTGAGACGCTCGTTCATGATTGGTCGGACTTGCTTGCAACTCGATAGAAGCTTTGCTGGACTAATTGCTAAAGGCATTGGTATTTGGATTGGTTGGCAGACCTTTATTAATATGGGGGTTAATTTAGGGCTATTGCCAACCAAAGGATTAACTCTACCTTTAGTCAGTTATGGTGGATCTGCATTATTAGTCAATGCGCTGGCTATTGCCACACTCATCAAAATTGATGCTGAGAATAGAGTTTTGATGCGTGGGGGTAAGCTATGAGTGCTGCACTGCATCCCTCTAAAACCATTATGGTTATGGCTGGTGGCACTGGCGGGCATATTTTCCCGGGACTTGCGGTGGCTGACTATCTGCGCTTAGAAGGGTGGAGCGTCCATTGGTTAGGTAATCCATCTGGCATGGAGTACCCGATGATTACAAAACGTGGGATTACCTTTGAAGGAATTCAATTTAGTGGGTTAAGGGGTAAAGGCTTAGAAGCCAAAATGTTATTACCTTTTAATTTGTGCAAAGCTCTTTGGCAGAGCACTCGTATTTTGAAGCGGATTCAACCAAATGTTTTATTAGGGATGGGTGGCTATATAACTTTTCCGATGGGGTTAATGGCGATCATTATGGGATACCCTTTAGTCTTACATGAACAAAATTCGATTGCTGGGCTTGCTAATCGAGTATTAGGAAAATTTGCAGGGCGAAGTTTATGTGCGTTTCCAGAAGCATTATCTAATGCAGAATGGGTTGGTAATCCATTACGTTCGGAATTACTCCAATTACCGCCACCAACTGAGAGGTATAAAAATCGCTCTGGAAAACTGCATCTTTTGGTTGTAGGTGGAAGTCTTGGAGCCACAATTCTGAATGAAGTAATACCTAGTGCATTGAGTTTAATTCCAGAAGACAGGCGTCCTACGGTTATGCATCAGTCTGGCGAGAAACATGTAGAAAGTTTACAAAATAATTATGAAAAGGCTGGGGTAAGTGCTCAGGTTTTACCATTTATTGCAGATATGGCCAGTGCTTACAGTGCCGCTGATTTAGTTATTTGTCGAGCGGGCGCTATGACAATTGCAGAAGTTTCAGCTTGTGGTGTTGCATCTTACCTAATTCCATTTCCGTTTGCTGTCGATGATCACCAAACAAGTAACGCAGCATTTTTAGAGCAGCACGGTGCTGCGCAACTGATGCCTCAGGCGCAGTTCAGTGCAGAATCCCTAGCGCAATATTTACAAATGATAACTAGAGATGCGCTTTTAGAAATGGCAAAAAATGCACTTTCTTTAGCTAAACCATTTGCAACGGCGCGCGTGGCGCAGGTGTGTAAAGAAATGGGTACGCTATGAGACACATCATTCAGCAAATTCATTTTATCGGTATTGGTGGAGCGGGTATGAGCGGCATTGCCGAGGTTTTATTAAACCTGGGTTACCGAGTCAGTGGTTCAGACATTCATGACAGCGCGTCAACTGCAAGGCTCCAGCAATTTGGTGCAGACATTCATATTGGCCATCATGCAAAAAATATTGGTAATGCAGAAGCAGTAGTTATTTCAACGGCAGTTACTGGAGATAATCCAGAAGTTTTAGCTGCAAGAGCGGCGCACATTCCGGTAATTCAAAGAGCTGTGATGTTAGGTGAGTTAATGCGATTAAAACAAGGCATCGCTATTGCTGGAACTCACGGTAAAACCACAACTACAAGCCTAGTTGCGTCGGTCTTGGCAGAAGGCTTATTAGATCCGACTTTTGTAATTGGTGGCCGACTAACATCTGCAGGCGCCAATGCGCGGTTAGGTACGGGTGAATTTATTGTGGCTGAAGCAGATGAGTCGGATGCATCTTTTCTGAATTTATTACCTGTAATGGAAGTCATCACCAACATTGATGCAGATCATATGGAAACTTATCAGCATTCAATGGCTAAGTTAAAGCAGGCATTTGTCCAGTTTACTCAAAGAATGCCATTTTATGGCGTAGCCATTTTATGTATTGACGATGCTAATGTTCGAGATATGCTGCCATTTGTTTCACAGTCAGTTCTTAAATATGGCTTATCAGAAGATGCAGACGTCCGTGCACATGACGTTCAAGCCTTCGGTACGATGATGCGTTTTCAAGTAACTCGAAAAACTGTACGCCGGCACGGTAGCATACCTGGGCCATTGCAGATCGAATTAAATTTACCTGGTGAGCATAATGTTCGGAATGCTTTGGCTGCCATTGCCGTTGCTACTGAATTAGGCGTAGAAGATGACGCAATTATTAAAGCTCTGCGCGAATTTAAAGGTGTTGGGCGCCGCTTTACAAGGCATGGCCAGATTCCATTAGCCGCCGGCGGAAGCTTTACTTTGATTGATGACTATGGACATCATCCGGTGGAGATGGCAGCCACTTTAGCTGCCGCTCGTGGGGCATATGTTGGACGACGCTTAGTACTGGCATTTCAGCCGCACCGTTATACAAGAACTCGGGACTGTTTTGGAGAGTTTGTTGAAATTTTGCAAGAATTCGATGCAGTTATTCTCACAGAAGTTTATCCAGCTGGAGAACCGCGAATTATTGGTGCTGATAGCGCTAGTTTAGTGAGTGCTATTAAAAAGAATGTGAAAACAGCGCAATGCTGTCCATTACAAATTGAGCAGATTCATTTTGAGAAAGATATCAAGCAACTCCCTGAAAGGATATTAGAGCAAATACGTGCGGATGATGTGGTTATTACGATGGGTGCGGGTTCGATTTCTGCGGTTCCAGGACAGCTACTAGGAGGGCATATTGCGCCAACTCTTTAATTCAATATCTTATGAGCAGTGGGCAAACACTGCTCAGCAAGAGTTGGTACAAGTCCGGCCTGAGCTACTTGGCAAGGTAGGGGTCTTGCTCGGTGGGCGCTCTGCGGAGCGTGAGATTTCATTAAAGTCTGGTGGCGGAGTACTCAATGCATTATTGTCTAAGGGAGTAAACGCCAAGGCCTTTGACCCCGGACTGCGCTCTATTCATGAACTTGCTAGCGAGCAGTTTGATCGCGTATTTATTGCATTACATGGTCGATTTGGGGAAGACGGAACTATTCAAGGTTTATTAGAGCAATTACAGATCCCATATACAGGCAGTGGTGTACTAGCTAGTGCGATGGCAATTGACAAACAGGTTACGAAACGGGTTTGGCTAAGCCATAGTTTGGCAACACCGAAATACCGCATGCTAAGCCCTGAATCAAAATGGGCTGCTGTTGTTGAACAATTAGGATTACCGTTGATAGTCAAGCCTTCAAGAGAGGGATCATCCCTTGGCTTGAGCAAGGTAACAACTTTAGAAGACTTGCCAAATGCCTACGCCCTTGCTGCCAAATTAGACTTTGAGGTGATGGCAGAAGAATGCATTATTGGTGATGAATTAACTTGCCCTATTGTGGGCGACAAAGATCAGGTAGTTGCCTTACCAATCATTAAGATTATTGCGCCGAAAAATAATTATGACTACCACCATAAATATTTTTCTAACGAAACTCAATATATTTGTCCACCAGAAATTGATACACAGATTGAGGCTGAGGTTCGAGCATTGGCGGTGCAATCTTATCAGGTTCTGGGCTGTCGAGGCTGGGGTCGAGCAGATATCATGCTTGACCAGAAGAGTGGCCGCCCTTATTTACTAGAGATGAATACTTCTCCTGGCATGACGAATCATTCTCTTGTACCCATGGCAGCTAAACATGCGGGTATGAATTACGAAAATTTTGTGATGTGGATTTTAATGCAGGCCACACTCAGTCAAGAGCTCAATGCGGACTCGATGAAGGCGACATCATGAGAAGCTCAATTTCAATGAATGAAACGCGTTCAACGCAATCGTTTGGGGAGATCTTGTGGGCCGCAACTCTGCAAACGCTCAAGAGTATGCTCAGTGGACTGAGCATTTCCCTAGTATTTATTTCATCACCGATCTGGAATTATCCAGATCGGATGAAAAAATTGACGAAATTTATCCTACTGGTATTAGTTCTACTTATTGGCCTATGGATTTTTTTCTGGCTAGGACAGCGCCCCGTATTTACGATATCGCAGATACAAATTGAGGCGACAAATGATGGGCAGCTCAAGCATCTTAATTTGCCATTAGTCAAGGCACGCATAATCAATCAATTAAACGGTAATTTTTTTAGTATACGGTTAGATAAAGCAAGAGCTTTATTTGAAGAATTACCATGGGTTCGAACCGCTAGCGTACGACGCGTTTGGCCTAATGGTCTGCACGTCTTAATTGAAGAGCATGAACCGGTAGGTATTTGGGTAAGTACTAATGCGACTGAACCAAAGATTGTAAACACTTACGGTGAAATATTTACAGCGAATTTAGCTGAAGCCGAGTCGGGTAATCAATTAATCGTATTCCAAGGTCCCAACGACACAAGTAAAGAGGTCATGGAGTTATACGGCCAGTTAAATCAATGGTTTGAGCCATGGCAAGTAAAAGTGGTTTCACTATCACTCAGTCCTAGGTATTCGTGGACAGCGAAATTAGATAATGCCATGACTTTTGAGCTAGGTCGGGACTTAGACCATCAGGATCAATCTCAAATTAAAGCCCGCCTAGAGCGATTTTTTAAGTATTGGCCAGATGTGAAGGAAAGACTCCCACAACAAATTGATTCGGTAGATTTAAGGTACTCCAATGGCTTTGCAGTCCGATCTAAAAATCGTTTAGAAAATAAAACAAAGGAAGGCGATATATCCCAATTTGCTGGGGTTGTTCAACAGACTGCGCCTAAAAAAGTAAAACAAACTGAGAGTAAAGAAGTCAAATCTAATAAAAAAGATACCAAAAAAGTCAAACTCACTGACAAGCCTGGGCGGAAATTACATGAGTAAAGATAATCGAAATTTATTAGTTGCTTTAGATGTTGGGACTTCCAATGTGATAGCGCTAGTTGCAGAATTACACGCAAATGGTGACTTTGATGTAATTGGTATTGGTAGTAGCGCTTCAAAGGGAATGAAAAGAGGGGTTGTTGTCAATATTGAAGACACGGTTCAGTCGATTCAAAAAGTCTTAGAAGAGGCTGAAGTGATGGCGCAATGCCGCGTAGAGAGTGTTTTTGCAAGCATTGGAGGTAACCATATCCAAAGTTTTAATACGAGCGGGATGGTTGCGATTCGTGACAAAGAGGTATTAGTGCAGGATGTGGACCGTGTCATCGAAAACGCCAAGCCCTTGAATATTCAAACAGATCAACAAATCTTACATATGTTGATTCAGGAATACCTCATTGATAACAATGAAGATGTGCGTGATCCGATAGGGATGAGCGGTCAAAAATTAGAAGTAAAAGCCCATATTGTGACTGGTGCTGTGAGTGCTGCGCAGAACATGATCAAGTGCATTCGGCGGTGTGGACTGGAAATCAATGGGTTAGTTGTTCAGCCTTTATGTTCTAGCTTAGCGGTCTTAACGGATGATGAAAAAGAATTAGGAGTTGTGTTAGTTGATATTGGTGGAGGAACGACTGATATTGCAGTTTTTTACCAAGGATCTATTCGTTATACAGAGGTTATTCCCTTAGGTGGCGATCAAATTACCAATGATATTGCTATGGCGTTACGTACGCCGACCTTAGATGCAGAAGATCTAAAAATTCAATTTGGCATCACTAAGCAATCGTTAGTAGACCCACAAATCATGTTGGATGTCCCTGGAATTGGTGAGCGCGAGTCCAGGCCTATATCTAGACAATCGTTAGCCGCAGTCATTGAGCCCCGCGTAGAGGAGTTACTCAAGTTTGTAGTTGATTCACTGGAGCACTCTGGCTATACCCAAATGGTCCCGTCAGGTGTTGTTTTAACTGGTGGGACAGTGAGCATGCCTGGGATGGTTGAACTGGCTGAAGAAGTCTGTCAAAAACATGCTCGGATTGGATTACCAGAATATAACGGGCATCTTAAAGAGGTTTTACGAAATCCCAAATATGCCACTGCGATTGGTTTAATTCGTGAGGGGAGATCCCAGATTTTAAGAGGGCAAGAGGTAAATCAAAGTCGGCCTTTGGGAAGTGTTATGCAACGTGTTCGTGAATGGTTTATGGGTAATTTTTAATTTTTTGTAGTCGTCAAAAGTAGTAGTCAACCAAGGAGGAAGTGATGGAATTTGAAATGTTAGAGTCTGATACAGCTGGCAAGACCAACATCCGAGTAGTTGGTGTGGGTGGAGCCGGGGGTAATGCCGTGCAGCACATGATTCGTCGTGGCGTGCAAGGCGTTGAATTTATTTGTATGAATACTGACGCTGGCGCTTTAAAGCGTTCAAAAGCTGAGATTAATCTGCAACTGGGTCAAACTGGCTTGGGAGCAGGTGCGCGTCCGGAGGTTGGGGCAAGCTCTGCAGTTGAGGCCAAAGCCAGAATTGCTGATGCTCTACAAGGCGCACACATGGTCTTTATTACTGCGGGTATGGGTGGTGGGACAGGGACCGGAGCTGCACCGATTGTTGCGCAGGTGGCAAAAGAAATGGGTATTTTGACAGTCGGGGTGGTTAGTAAACCATTTGATTTTGAGGGTGCGAAACGATCAAAAGTTGCTGAGGAAGGCGCTAAAGAACTCGAGCAATATGTGGATTCTCTCATTGTCGTTTTAAACGAAAAGCTATTTGAGGTGATGGGTGAAGATGCTGAAATGGATAAGGCTTTTAGCACAGCTGATGACGTTTTACATAATGCGGTAGCTGGAATTGCCGAAATCATTAATGAGCAGGGCTTAATTAACGTTGACTTTGAGGACGTTAAAACTGTGATGAGTGAACAGGGTAAGGCGATGATGGGAACAGCAACAGTTTCAGGAGTGGACCGTGCTAGATTGGCGGCAGAGGCGGCGGTTGCCTCACCACTTTTAGAGGGGGTTGATTTATCTGGTGCTAGAGGAGTTCTTGTGAACATTACCGCAAGTCGCTCTTTAAAACTATCAGAGACGCGTGAGGTAATGGCGGCTATTCGAGGTTATGCAGCAGAAGATGCCACAATTATTTTTGGGACGGTTTATGACGAGTCCCTAGGCGATGCAATTCGAGTAACGGTCGTTGCAACAGGCCTAAATGGTGGTAAGCAAGCTAAGGGAGTAGAAGTAGTTTGGCGTGAGCAGGCAACGGGTACCTATAACGCGACTCCAACCATGGCGCACATGACTAACCTCGAGTCTTTTAAGCCAACTAGTCCGGTAACATCGGCAGTGATGGGTAACATGGCAAGTGGCTTTGCGAGTTCTTCGCCTGCAATGGGTCAGTTATCATCTGATACAGGCTCGTTCGGTGATAGCACATCACCAGCGATGCCGGCCGTTTTAAAGCCTTCGCCAAATCGTGGCGCTCCGAGTTTAGGTGCTTCGAGTTCGCCCCAAGCACGAAGTTTGCTAGAAAAAGGCCAGGAGTTTTATGAAATTCCTGCTTTTCTAAGAAAGCAGGCAGATTAAATAGACTTTTAAATCAATTATTTACGAATACTGATCGTGGCGTTACCTCCTGACGACGACGACTGCGCTACTATCAGTAATTCGTAGTAATTCAATTTTTAACAGGAGAGAGTAAATGATTCAATCAAATCAAGCAGTACCAAATGCCACAATTTATGAATTTATTGCAGAAGAAACACCGGGTTGCACGATTGGGCCCAATGCATTTCAAGTGAGTGAAATTACTAAAGGTAAAAAAATTGTTGTTTTCGGACTACCCGGAGCCTTCACGCCGACTTGTTCAGCACAGCATGTACCTGGTTATGTAGAGCATGAGCAAGCCATTAAAGCTAAAGGTGTTGATGAGATTTGGTGTGTGGCAGTAAATGATGCATTCGTCATGGGTGCTTGGGGCAAAGATTTACATGTTGAAAAAAAAGTTCGAATGATGGCTGATGGTAGCGGCGAATTCACTAAAAACTTAGGTCTTGAGTTGGATTTAGTTGCCAGAGGCTTAGGTGTTCGCTCACAACGTTATTTGATGATTTTAGATAATGGCGTGGTAAAGCACTTAGCAGTAGAAGCCGCTGGTAAGTTTGAAGTAAGTGACGCTGCTTCGGCCATTAAAGCGCTTTAATCGAATAGTGCAGTCACTGGTGCGAAAATAGTAGGATGTTAAATCAAAAAACGATTGCCAAGCCGATTCAAACGGTAGGTATTGGCTTACATTCTGGAAATAAATCAAATCTTTATTTAAAACCCGCACCAGTTGACAGTGGTATTGTATTTATTCGAATAGATCAGGAGCCACAAACTTTTATTCCTGCTAAAGCCGAGAATGTGACGGACACGAGATTAGCGAGTGTTTTACAAATTGGGTCGCACCGGATATCTACTGTAGAGCATTTGATGTCGGCCTGTGCAGGACTTGGGATTGATAACCTGATTGTTGAGATTGATGGCGAAGAAATCCCAATTATGGACGGTAGTGCCGCATCTTTCTTATTCTTATTGCAATCAGCTGGTTTTGAAGAGCAATCCAGGCCTAGACAGTTTATTCAGATCAATCAATTAGTTGAAGTCATGGACGGTGATAAGCTGGCACGCCTTGAGCCTTTTTGGGGATTCAAGCTAGATTTTACAATTGACTTTAAACACCCAGCATTAGATAAAACAGGCCAACACTGTATCGTTGATTTTGCCCAAACTACCTATGTAAAAGAAATTGGTAGGGCACGTACTTTTGGCTTTGCCCATGAAGTGGAGGCTTTACGGGAGATTGGTTTGGCGCGTGGTGGTAGCTTAGATAATGCGATTGTGCTTGATGAGCACCGAATCTTAAATAATGAAGAATTACGCTTTGATGACGAGTTTGTAAGGCATAAAATTTTGGATGCAATTGGGGATTTATATCTTGCCGGACATCCTATTATTGGTGCTTACACAGCAGAAAAATCAGGCCATGCGCTTAATAACGCCTTACTGAGAAAACTTTTCTCTAAGCCGGAGAGCTTTACGATTGTTTCATTTGATCAGATTAATCAAGTGCCTAAAGCCTATCAGGACTTAGTAGAGTCGGAAGTCAATTAAACACTCAGCTTTTTTGACCCAACTGGACGAAAGCGTAGTTTAGAAAACACGTAATTTAGACTCATATTGTTATTTCATTGATTGACTCCGAGAACCCATTTATATAGCGGTTGCTTGAAGATATCTTAGGGCATAGGCTTTACAAGTAGGTCCTGCTCCCCGCAAGACACATCAAACGGATGGATTATTCTTCAATAATTGGACAATAGCGTTGTGGACTGTTGAGTCCGGTTCTGTTTCTGTTAGGAGTGCGCGCCAAGCCTCTTTAGCTGCCGGACTCATCACCGGAGAATCTTTTTTAGGTGGTTCATCGATGATTACTGGGCTCATTGCGCTCGGCGAGACTCGCAGGCTAATACCTGTGATTTGGCAGCCAGACTCTCTGAGGTAGTGCAGAAGGCTTGGCAATTTATTTTTGAGTTTTGAAACGATGGTGGCATATTTAGTCAGAAGTTTGATATCACCTTCTTGGGAGATCCCGCCTAAAGAAATTTCTGGTGCAAAATGCCCAAGTTCTAAAATTTCCAGAGCTTCATATAGACTAGCCTGAATTTTCTGACGATCTTCAATTTGACCAAGAATAGAGATTAGGCTGCCCTCTTGCAAGAAAGCCTCGCCAATTGCTTGGGGCTGATCGGATCTTTTGTGACTTGGTATCATGGGATCTGAAACTGTTTAGTATGAATAATAATTTTCGCAATCAAGTCAGGCTGAAAATAGCGTCAAGTGGAAATGTGATGGCTTAGGGGGATTCGTTTCGTAATAAAGACCTTTAAAGCATCAAAATAATCCGTTTTTTTATACGGATTCATTGGTAATCAACACTTGAATGATAAACTCATAAGTTACATTTATTCTAAGAAAATCATGGTATCAGGACTATTAAAGAAGCTCATTGGCAGTCGAAATGACCGCCTCCTAAAACAATACCGCAAAACTGTGGTGCAAGTAAACTCCTTTGAGGCTGAATTTGAAGGCTTATCGGATGCTTTATTACAAGCTAAAACGCTTGAATTAAAGTCGAGAGTAGCCGCTGGTGCGACCTTAGACGCCATTTTGCCTGAGGCATTTGCGCTAGTTCGCGAGGCTGGTAAGCGGGTTATGAAAATGCGACATTTTGATGTCCAGTTCAAGGGAGGCATCGCCTTACATGAGGGAAAAATTGCAGAAATGGGTACTGGTGAGGGCAAAACTCTAACAGCGACCCTGCCGGTCTTTTTAAATGCCTTAACTGGGCAAGGCGTACACGTTATTACCGTTAATGACTACTTGGCTAAGCGTGATGCTGAGTGGATGGGTAAAATTTATGGGTTTTTAGGGTTGACTGTAGGTATTAACCTCTCCCAAATGAGTCATGAAGAAAAGCAAGCTGCTTATGGTGCCGACATTACCTATGGCACCAATAATGAATTCGGATTTGATTACTTAAGAGACAACATGGTGCATGATATTGGCCAGCGCGTTCAGCGTGGCTTGAACTATGCCATTGTTGATGAGGTCGATTCGATTTTGATTGATGAGGCCAGAACGCCTCTGATCATTTCAGGGCAAGCGGATGATCACACGGACGTTTATATCAAGATGAACGTTTTACCTTCCTATTTAGAGCGACAAATTGGGGAGGAAAAATCGGACGGTACAGGCGTTGAAAAGCCTGGAGATTATGTCATTGATGAAAAGTCACAACAGGTATTTCTGACCGAAAGTGGGCATGAAAAATCTGAAAATGTGCTCGTGCAAATTGGCTTATTAAAAGAGGGGGATTCTTTATATGCCCCTCAAAACATTGCGCTCATGCATCACCTAACAGCCACGCTCAGAGCCCATACACTTTTTAATCGGGACCAGCACTATGTAGTTCAGAATAATGAGGTCATTATTGTTGATGAGTTTACTGGCAGATTAATGACTGGCCGGAGGTGGTCGGACGGCTTACATCAGGCCGTTGAAGCAAAAGAAGGCGTTGCCATACAAAATGAAAATCAGACTATGGCAACCATTACTTTCCAGAATTATTTCAGAATGTATCGCAAGTTATCGGGAATGACAGGAACTGCTGATACCGAAGCCTATGAGTTTCAAGAGATTTATGGCTTAGAAACAGTGGTTATTCCGCCAAATCGAATCAGTAAGCGGCTTGATAAGCAAGATCAGATATACAAAACCTCGCAGGAAAGATATAACGCTGTTATTAATGAAATCAAGGAATGTTATGAACATGGTCAACCGACATTAGTTGGTACAACGTCGATTGAGAATTCTGAGCTGATTTCTCAATACTTAACCAAGGCTAATTTGCCCCATCAAGTATTAAATGCGAAGCAGCATGCGCGCGAGGCTGAGATTATTGCCCAAGCGGGTCGGCCCAAGATGATTACCATTGCCACTAATATGGCGGGTCGTGGAACGGATATTGTTTTGGGTGGCAACCTCGAAAAGCAGGTTGTGTTTGTGGAGGCTGACACGAGTATTGGTGAGGCCCAAAAACAAGCACAAATTACGCAACTCGAAAACGAGTGGCAAAGCTTGCATGAACAGGTTGTAGCCTGTGGCGGGTTACACATTATTGGTACGGAGCGGCATGAAAGTCGTCGAATTGATAATCAATTAAGAGGTCGATCCGGACGTCAGGGTGATCCAGGGTCGTCCCGCTTTTATTTATCTTTAGACGATGACTTACTGCGAATTTTTGCTGGGGAGCGATTGCGCAGTGTGATGGATCGTTTAAAAATGCCCGATGGCGAACCTATCGAAGCTAGTATGGTTTCTCGAGCGATTGAGTCTGCTCAGCGAAAAGTTGAGGGTCGTAACTTTGATATCCGAAAGCAATTATTAGAGTATGACGATGTAGCAAATGACCAGCGTCGTGAAACCTATCAATTGCGTAATCAGGTTTTAGAGGCGCAAGGGGTAAATGACTTAGTTGCAAATCTAAGAGCAGATGTATTTGCCGAGGTTGTGGCGACTTATTTATCAGCCGAGTCTTTACCCGAACAATGGGATATTGCTGGTTTAGAGCGTGAATTACAGGCTGAATGGGGCATTCATTTACTCTTGCAGGATAGAATTCATTCTGCCAATGAGGTTGAGGTCGAGGATGTAACTGCCTGGGTTCATGAAGCGGTAGAAAGTGCCTATCAAGCAAAAATTGAATTAGCGGATCGTTCGTCTTTTGACGCGTTTGAGCGCTCAGTCTTTTTGTATAGTTTAGATACGCATTGGCGTGAGCATTTAGCTGCCTTAGATTACTTACGACAAGGGATTCATTTACGTGGCTACGCCCAAAAAGATCCTAAACAAGAATATCGGCGGGAGGCCTTTGAACTGTATGCGGAGTTATTGCAATCTGTTAAGAGGGATGTGACCCGCACAATTATGACGGTCAAGATTCAGTCTGCAGCGCAGCTCAATGATGCATCGCTGGCCATCCAAGAAGATTTGGAACAAATCAGAGACTTGCAATATCAACATGCACAGTTACATGACGGGCCTTCTGAAGAAAAAGAAGTAATTACTTCAGAAGTTCAAACCAGAGTCAATGCAGTCCCAAAGGTTGGTAGAAATGAGCCCTGTCCATGCGGAAGTGGAAAAAAGTATAAGCAGTGTCATGGAGCGCTCAAGTAAGTAATGCGTCTATAGATCGAATCAGTTTAAAAGGTAAATAATGGCGGTTAATCTTCCAATTTTGGATCCGGAAAAATTATTCCCGGTACCCGGTATTGAGCTTGGCTATGCGCAGGCTGGTATTAAAAAAGCTGGTCGGAAGGACCTTTTATTAATGACTCTGAGCGCCGGAAGTCAGGTGGCCGGCGTGTTTACTTTAAATCGATTTTGCGCTGCTCCCGTGCAAATTTGTAAAGCGCATCTGTTGTCGCAGCCAATTATTCGAGCCATTGTGATCAATACTGGTAATGCCAATGCCGGGACTGGTGATCAAGGATTAAGTGATGCGCGCACTAGTTGCCACGCGGTAGCTGAGCTATTACAAATTCGTGATGATCAAGTTTTACCATTTTCAACAGGTGTTATTTTAGAGCCGTTGCCGATTCAGAAAATAGTAGATGCCTTACCAACCGCTAAGCAGAATTTAAAAGCGCATGCCTGGTTTGATGCAGCGAATACGATCATGACCACGGATACCTTACCAAAAGCCTATTCGCAAAAAAAAGTGATTGAAGGACTTGAGATTACGATGACGGGTATCAGTAAGGGTGCGGGCATGATTCATCCGAATATGGCCACGATGCTGGGCTTTATTGGTACTGATGCTGGAGTTTCTAAATCAGTATTACAACAATTAACCCAGGAAGTTGCCGATGCATCATTTAATGCAATAACAATTGATGGTGACACCTCCACAAATGATTCCTTCATTGTGATTGCTTCAGGACAGAGTGGCTTGATGATCGACTCGAAGACTAGCCCAGGTTTTCTCGAGTTAAAGCAAATGCTTTTAGATGTTGCCTTGCAGTTAGCGCAGATGATTGTTCGAGATGGTGAAGGGGCAACTAAATTCATGACGGTTCGGGTTGCCGGTGGGAAGACACTTGAAGAATGTCGTTTAGTTGGTGAGGCAATTGCTCACTCACCACTTGTTAAAACAGCATTTTATGCAAATGATCCCAATTTAGGAAGAATTCTGGCAGCGATTGGATACGCGGGCATTACAGATTTAGATGTTAGCGGGGTTCAGTTGTATCTTGGCGATGTATGGGTAGCTCAGAATGGGGGGCGTCATCCAGATTATCAAGAGGCTGACGGACAGCGCGTGATGCAAGAAGCTGAAATTCTGATACGCGTAGAGTTAGGACGTGGGTCAGTTGAACGTACAATGTGGACTTGTGATTTTTCGCACGAATATGTTTCTATCAATGCGGACTATCGATCCTAAAAAAATTATCTTTTAAAAATTACTGGTATGTCAGATCAATTAGACCGAATTCTTGGGCATTTAGAGGCCTTTTTTCCGAAAACTTTAACCTCAGAAGATTGGCAAAAAACCTTTGCTTTTCGTTGGTTACACCGTCAAAGCGTTTTAGGAAGTATTGGCTTTTTAAAGCCAATTAAGCATTTGTCGGACATTTCCTTTGATGATTTGCAATCAATAGAACGTCAAAAAGAGTTAATTCTAACCAATACAAAACACTTTGTTGAAGGTAAGCCAGCTAACAATGTCTTATTAACAGGGGCTCGTGGAACAGGTAAGTCCTCACTTATTAAGGCTTGTTTAAACCGATTTGCTGCAGACGGTCTTCGACTGGTAGAGGTAGATAAAGAGCATTTATCGGACTTACAGGACCTGACTGAACTATTGGCAACCCGCCCAGAGCGATTTATTGTCTACTGTGACGACTTGTCCTTTGAGGATGGAGAACCCGGCTACAAAGCTCTTAAATCTGCTCTAGATGGCTCATTGTCAGCACAAGTTGAAAACGTTTTAATTTATGCAACCTCTAACCGTAGACACTTGTTACCCGAGTACATGGCGGATAACGAGTCTTATCGGCACACCAGCTCTGGGGAGATTCACCCGGGAGAGGTGGTAGAAGAAAAGATCTCTTTGTCTGAGCGTTTTGGTTTATGGGTATCTTTTTATCCGCCCAAGCAAGACGAGTACTTAGCGATTGTCTCGCACTGGCTCAGGCATTTTGGGCAATCCGAAGAGGCTATTGCCCAAGCGGAACCATTGGCACTGATTTGGGCCTTGGAGAGGGGCTCGCGTTCAGGACGTGTCGCGTGGCAGTTTGCCAGACACTTTGCTGGATCGCAGGATGTATGACAAAGCTCACAAATACCCGAGATGTTACTGAGGTAGCAGTTGGGATCATTATCCGCTTTGATCAAGCAATCTTATTAGCCCAGCGGCCCACTGGCAAACCATATGCTGGTTTTTGGGAGTTTCCTGGTGGAAAATTAGAGCCTAGCGAGTCGGTTGCGAGTGCATTAAAGCGGGAATTGCGCGAAGAACTTGGTATTGAAATTGGTACAAGTCGAGCATGGCAAGTGATTGAACACGACTACCCGCATGCTTATGTACGCTTGCATCTTTGTATTGTTCAGGAATGGACTGGAGAACCTGCAGGATTAGAGGGGCAAAAGCTGCATTGGCTCAGTAACTATCGAGAGACGCCAAGCGTTGAACCCTTGTTAGAAGCGACCGTCACGATTTTGGAGATGTTGAAGAGCTTTGAGTCAACCAACTAAAGGTTACACAGAGTCAAATGAAAGTTCAATGAATGGGTAATGGCGGCAGGCTTACCGGTTGTGGAATTTTGTAAGAACCGGATCCACAGCATGTATTTATTAGCGCTAATCTCAGGGATAAGGTCGTGCTCTTCGATTCCGACACGAATCAGTTGATAGGTTCTACCAGAGAGCATTTGTTGAAAGGAGCCACTTTCTGAGAAAACACCTTGCGCTTCACCTGCCTGCCTGAGTAGCTTGAGATAAAGATTACAAGTGGTTTGCCAATCTACAAATGCGGGCGTGTAAGCAATTAATTGCTCACGACGTTGTAATGCTGGCAGTTGTTGCCAGCAATAAAAGCTCGGCACATCCACTGGACTTGTTCCGCCCGGAACACTCAGCCGAGACCGGATAATTCCGAGCCATTCACTCTCATTAATTAGGGTATTAGGCCGACCAACTAACTGATTCAGTTTGGACAGACAATCTTCTAGATCATTAATAGTTAACTCCAGGGCCGCAGAATTAACTGATGCCTCCGTTCTAAAAGAGGCTAAAAGGGCTCTTTGTCTTTCAAGTTCTTTTAATAAGGAAGATTTTAGATCTGCTCTAGATGTGACATCCCCAATGTCAAACATTAAAGAAATAGCCGTCAGATGATGCTCTGGATTGTCCGATTGAAGAAATACCTCTAGGCGTTGGAATAAATATTCCAAGCGCAGGATACTGCGAACAGTTTCATTAAAGGGGTATTCGTAAACTAGCACAGGCGTATATTTTTTTAAATTAAACCTATTTTATGATGAATATACTAAATAGTTAACTTTTTTATTCGTTAAGGACATTAAAGACCTTTTTTTAGACCTAGATAAAAAAGAGGAACTCTTTTAAAACGATGGATTTTTGCTTATTTTGACGAGTTGTTCATGAATGGCGCGAACTTGTCCCAGTAACTGGGAAGGTGAGCCTTCATTATCAATCAGATAATCGGCATGTTGTAAGCGAAACTCACGAGGGGTTTGTTTAGCAATAATTTGCAAAATCAGGCTCTCATTCATTGGACTTCTAGCCATGACGCGGGCAATTTGGGTTTGTATAGCGCAGTCAACCACAATTATTTTTTGAAAAGATTGTTGCCAATTCTTCGACTCGAATAAGAGGGGTATCATTAATACTATATATGCTGGCGACTTCAAAGATATTTTTTGGATGGCCTGTGCACTTGCTTGTTGAATCAATGGGTGAGTAATTGCTTCGAGTTGTTGGAGAGCTTCTGGGTGGGTAAATACATACTCCCGCATTTTAGGACGATTCATCGACCCATCTGCGCAGATAAATTCCTGGCCAAATTTTGCAGTAATTGCCGCAATCGCCGGACCATGAATGCCGGTCACTTGGTGTGCGATCGCATCACTATCAATGACCTCAATGCCTAATTCGGTAAACACCTTGGCTACAGAGCTCTTACCACAGCCAATTCCCCCTGTTAGGCCGATTCGAAGGGGATGCAGAGAAGGCCCTAGACCCAAAGGAGCGTTGGTATTTAGCATAAATTTTTATAGAAAAAGGGTGGTAAATAAACGCAATTTAAAAAGATAATCCACAATCCATAATATGCCAACTAGACAAATATAAGGACCAAACGGGAAAGCCTCGGTAGTAGATAAACCTTTCATTCTGAGCCATATTAAACCACCAATGAGACCTAATATGGAAGCTAATAATAGCGAAGGAAAGACCCATAACCAGCCAAAATTGGCGCCAAGGCCAGCTAATAATTTAGCATCGCCCATGCCGATGCCATCTTTTTTAGCGTATAGGTAATAGGCTTGATTACAAAGCCAGAGGGTTACAAAACCAATAATAGCGCCACTCATGGATTCGGTGGGTGAGCAAAGGCGAGCACTACTAAAAAGGTTAATTGCTAGTCCAGATAAAATAAAGGGATATGTTAAATAGTTAGGCAGCATAAAAGTTTTGAAGTCAATTACAGCTAGTGCAATCAGTATCACGATACAAAGATAGAGATAAAGGCTCATCATACTATTTGACCCAATTGAAAAAGTGGCAGGTAGAGGGCGATTACCATTGTGCCAACAATCAGGCCCATGATGATCACAAGCATTGGCTCTAAAGTTTCCATCAATATAGATAAGTGCTCATCCAGCTTTTTTTCATGGAAGTTGGCAAGGTAGTTAAGCATACTCGTCAAACTACCAGACTCTTCTCCTACTCGAAGTAATTGGATCGACATTGGATCAAATAAAAGTTCATTAGAGTCAGATAAAACTGCAGAAGTATGAATATTTTGGCCCTGACACAGTAATTGGTACATCCGCACACTCAAATCATGAACTACCCAGTTATCGGAACACCTAGCACTTATTCGCATAGCCTCCAGAAGGGGCACGCCAGATTGTTGAAGGATTGCAATTGTCGCAGTCCAGCGGGCCAACAACACATGCTGAAGTAATTTGTTAAAAATAGGAATTTTTAAAAAGAACTGATCCACATATCTTTGGGTGCTGGTGGATCGTATCCAAAGATAGCAACCAATAAGCGCGATCATGAAGAAGCTAAATATAAAAACGAATACATATTCTTGAGTTAGTCGCGATAGGTGTAATAAAAATTGCGTAAGAGGGGGCAGTTGCGCAGAAAAACTCTGAAAAATATGCTCAAAGCTCGGTATAACCCAAATCAGCATACTAGTTAACATCCCTAGGCAGATGAATAAAACGCAGGCTGGATAGGTAAGGATTTTCTTTAACTTAGAGCGCAGCATTTCTTGACGAATTAGGTCATTGCTAATTTTAGTGAGTAAAGTATCTAGCTGACCTGAATGCTCGCCGATTTCTAGTAATCCGCAGTAAAAAGAGTCAAAACCACATGGTGCTATTCGGAGGGCTTGAGATAATAATAATCCCCTTTGGATGTCTTGGATCACCTTGTCTAACCAGTGTTTTTTTGACTTATTATTTGTAGAGCGAATAATAATGAGGCATTTTAATAACGGGGTGCCCGATTGAAGAAGCGTACTCAGTTGAATTGTGAAGCTGAGTCGATCGTTTAAATTCATAGACTTTGTCCGATCTTAGCAATAATTTCTTGCTGGCTTGTAAGACCTTGTTCTACTCTGGACATCCCTTGGCTCCAGAGATCTAGCATACCCAAATCTTTTGCATGGCTAAGCGCTTTATAGAGATGCTTGCTATCTTGAATGAGCTGACGAATTGTAAAGTCAAATGGCATCACTTCATGGATTGCCATCCGGCCAATATAGCCAACATTGCTGCAGTAATTACAGGGCTGGGAAGCTAACAAACAATGCTGGCAGATTTTACGAACGAGCCGTTGGGCAGTAATTAATAGAAGGGAGTTTGCTAAAACATCCTTTTCGCAGCCCAAATGATGTAAGCGACTGATTGTTGCGACACTATTATTAGTATGCACAGAAGCGAGCACAAGGTGGCCAGTTTGTGCGGCTTGGAGAGCGATTTGAGCAGTTTCAAAGTCTCGTATTTCACCAATCATGATGACATCAGGATCCTGTCGAAGCAGAGCACGCAGCGCCTTAGGGAAGTAAAAGCCAGCTTTTTCGTTGAGGCTAATTTGATTAATTCCTGCCAGTCGAATCTCGGGTGGATCTTCAACCGTAGAAATATTTCTAGTACTATTATTGAGATAAGTTAGGCAGCTATATAGGGTGGATGTTTTACCACTACCTGTTGGCCCAGTAATTAGGATTAGTCCTTGGGCAGAGAGTAGAGCATTTTTGACTTGTTGAAGTTGCCACGGATCAAATTGTAGATGATCTATATGTAAAGTTTGGTTAGTATTTGTGAGTAGGCGTACAACAATTTTTTCGCCGTACATAGTAGGGACAGTTGCAATCCGACAATCTAAATGGGTACTCTCTCGTTTTAAATAAAAACTTAGGCGACCATCTTGGGGAAGCCGTTTTTCAGCAATATCTAAATTAGCAAGAACTTTGATGTGAGCACTTAGGTGGTCATGATGCGTCGCGTGTAATTGCTTAAAGGCAAACAAAGATCCGTCGACTCGGAATCGAATAAGAGTTTTGTCTTGATGCGGCTCAATATGTATATCTGTAGCATTTTTTGAGTAAGCGGCTAGGAGAGTTTCGGACCAAAGATGAATAATTCGCTGGTCATCCTCCATCTGACTTCATGTCGGAAGAAATAAAGCCGACTTTATTTGGTTGATGTATTCGAACAGTTTTAATGGACTGTTGGTCAAAATGAATAATATCCATTACACAGTCCCCCACTTTAATGGTGAGATCATTATCTGGAATTTCCTGAAGCGTTTCTAACAAAAGCCCATTGAGCGTTCTTGGCCCATCTAAGGGTAATTTGAGATTGAGTAAGCGATTTAAATTACGAAGACTTGCAGTACCAGCGGCTAGATAAGTGCCATCCTCTAGCCACTGTGTTTTATAAGATTGGTTTGGTAAAGATGTAGTAAATTCACCAATCAATTCTTCGATAATATCCTCAATTGTGATAAGGCCTAAGACGACGCCGTACTCATCAACAACTAAACCAATCCGTTCTTGCATGTCTTGAAAAAAACGAATTTGTTGTAAGACTTGGGTGCCGCTAGGAATAAAGTATGGTTCATTCAATAAAGCTTTAAATTGTTCATGGGATAAGTCTTCTCCACCAATCAAAGAAACAGCCTTACGAACAGACAAGATTCCAATCACACGGTCGGGATCTAGATCGGTAGTTGGCAGGTATTGGTGATAGCAGGTTTCCATTTGATGTAAAACTTCATCGATAGGGCGAGATAAGTCGAGTGTTTCCATTTGTGATCTAGGAGTCATCACATCGTCAACGGTAATATTTTCTAAATTGAAGAGGTTGACTAAAATATCGCGGTGCTGACTAGGAATGAAGTGGCTAGTTTCAAGCACGAGACTTCGAAGTTCCTCTGGCGATAGACGATGCTGGGCGCTATTTTTGGTATCTAAGCGCATCAACTTTAAAAGGGCGGATACAAAAAGATTCACAAACCAAACTAGAGGGGTTAGGATCCATACTAAAGGTCGAATTATCCAACTTACTTTAGAAGCGATGGCATCTGGGAAAGCAGCGCCGATCACTTTTGGGGTAATCTCACAGAAGATAATAATTAAGAATGCTACAAAAGCTGTAGTAAGGGAGAGGACTGAACCAGTGTTACCAAAAGCGTGGAGGGCAATCCCAGCGATTAAAATTGGAACAAAGGTATTAATCACATTATTGCCAATTAAGATCACAGACAGTAATTCTTCGGTGCGGCCTAGTAAATTAGTCGCCAACTTAGCGCCTTGATGACCTTTGGTCGAAAGATGCTTTAGCCGGTGCCGATTTGCGGCCATCATACTTGTTTCTGTAATCGAGAAGAAAGCGGAGGTGGCGAGCAAAAAAAGGACCAGTGTAACCTTAGCCCACCAAGGCCAGGTATCCAGAAGAGTGTCCATAGAAGTCTTTCAGTTCAGTGAAAATTTCAATACGAAAACTATAGCAAAGATCACTCTCCTTGCGTTAGAAACTTCACATCAAGACTTTCTGAAAATTTTGTAAGAAAAGATTTACAAGTAAGCCAGAATCTAAATTGAAGTAGATAAGTGTGTTTGAAAAAAGCTTAAAGTTCTAGTTCTAGCCAAATCAGCAGCCGTCTTGTCATACGATCCCCGATGATCACAATTAAAGCCATGTTGTCCGGCATAGATGTGATTAATAACCTGTGGCTGCGCTTTTTCAAAGTCAGCTACAGCAGTCAGGGGAATATGCGTATCTTGGTCAGCAAAATGCGTCATTACTGGGCATAAAGGTTTAAGGCTAGCTTCATTCGGTACGCCCCCTCCGTAATATGCCACTGCTGCCGATAGACCCTCTAATTTACAGGCACTTCTCCAAGTCAGTAAGCCACCCCAGCAGTATCCAAAGATGCCGACTTTGCCGGCCGTTTTGACGTGGTTTATACCGGCTTGCAGATCTTTCATTACGGGACTTCCAGGCAAAGCTTCGACAGCCTGCTTTAAGCCAAATCCAATCTTAATATCTTCTTCGGAGTAGCCCAGATTGACATTTTCTTGGACACGACTCATGGTGGGTATAGCGATTACTAAATATCCATCATGGGCGTATTGATCTGCTACAGCTTGGATATGCGCATTAACGCCAAAGATTTCTTGGATTAGGACAAGGCCGCCAATTATCCGACCAGAAGGTCTTGCCTCATAGGCTTTAAAAGTATGGCCGTCATCGGCGCTCAAAGTGATTAATTGTCCCATCGCATCTTCTCCATGTTTAAATATTAGAAATTAGTTTAACTGAAATTGATGAAAAAAATGACAACTCCGCAATTTGTTGCCAGCTCTAAATTAGATTGGGCGGCTATTTACGCTGCACCTTTTGGAAAAATTGGAGTTCAGACAGAGATGGTCGATCAAAGTTTGATGCTTTCAAGGATTGTTTATTTAGATAAGACAGATAAGGCTATTTGCCCTAAAAATCAATTAGCACACCAAGTAATCGAGCAAATTGAAGCTTATTTACAGAATCCAAATTCGATCTTTGATTTGCCTTTAAAGCCAAAGGGAACCATTTTCCAAGAGCGAGTTTGGGAGGTGATTCGTCAAATACCTTTAGGTGATGTTTTAACATACGGCTCAGTTGCAAAAAAAATACAGAGCGCACCAAGAGCTGTTGGTGGCGCTTGTGGCGCTAATCCGTATCCTTTAATTGTGCCTTGCCACCGAGTTGTCGGGGTGAACAGTATTGGTGGATTTGCAGGCGAGGATCGAGAAGGTTATCATCGTCAGATTAAAATCTGGTTACTCCATCACGAAAAGGTAATTTAACAATTTTTACTGAGCGAGATGATCCGTTTTTTACATCAAATGAGGAAATATGAATAATCAAATGCGTGTTGTTGATCATGGACAGGGTGGGGCTCCAAATATTATGACAATCAAGTCAGACGCTCCAATTCCAACACTAAAGGACCATGAAGTATTAATCGAGGTTGAGGTCGCAGGCGTCAACCGCCCCGATGTATTTCAGCGGATGGGGTTATACCCGCCCCCACCGAATGCCTCGCCGTATCTTGGCTTAGAGGTTGCTGGTAAGGTGGTGGCATTAGGATCTGACGTACGTGATTTAAAGATTGGTGAGATGGTTTGCGCCTTAACTCCTGGCGGAGCTTATGCCGAATTTTGCGCCGCACCGGTAAAGCATTGTTTACCGATTCCGCAGGGTTTATCGATGCAGCAAGCCGCAGCTTTGCCAGAGACTTACTTTACAGTTTGGTCGAATTTAATGGATATGGGACATATACGGGAGGGGGAGTCCCTCTTGGTTCATGGTGGCTCAAGTGGCATCGGTTTAACGGCAATCCAGATTGCCAAGGCATTTGGATTAAAAGTTTTTACAACAGTTGGTAATCAGGCCAAGGTAGAAGCCTGCCAGGCCGCAGGAGCAGATGTGGTTATTAACTATAAAGAACAAGATTTTGAGGAGGTAGTTTTAAAAGTGACAAATAAGTTAGGCGTCGACGTCATTTTAGATATTGTTGGTGGTTCTTATATTCAAAAAAATCTCAATTGCTTAGCTCTAGATGGTCGTTTATTGCAAGTGGCTTTTTTAGAGGGGAGTAAAGTGGCTTTAGACGTTCAAGCCATCATGCGTAAGCGTCTGACTTTTACTGGTGCGACTATGCGCCCAAGAAATGATGATCAAAAAGCAGCTATTGCGGCAGCTCTTTTGAAGCATATTTGGCCACTTTTGGAGCAGGGTAAGTGTTTACCCGTCATTGATTCGGTTTTCGCTTTAGATGAAGTAGTCGCCGCGCATGAATTAATGCAGTCTAGTGCGCATATTGGCAAGATCATGTTGCAAGTTAAATAGCACTAGGACAATCCTTTTTAAACACAGACTTCGGTTGTGACATTCGATTTAATCTTTAGTCCAAGCTCTTGTAAAAGAGCTAAATCAGCAACAGCCTCGGGATTATTGGTGGTTAGTAACTTGTCGCCATAGAAAATTGAATTCGCTCCGGCCATAAAGCACATTGCTTGCACTGCTCGGCCAAGTTCTTGTCGACCGGCGGACAGGCGTACACGTGCTTTGGGCATAGTTATCCTAGCAACGGCAATCGTTCGAACGAACTCAAAGGGGTCAAGCCCTGGTTGCTCTGCAAGCGGTGTTCCAGGGACTGGGACTAAATGATTAATAGGGACGGATTCTGGGTAGGGGGTTAAATTAGCTAAACGCCCAATCAGTCCAGCTCTTTGTCGCCTTGACTCACCCATACCCACAATCCCACCACAACAAACCGACATACCGCTATTTCGGACATGTTGTAAGGTATCAAGTCGGTCTTGATAAGACCTAGTTTGTATGATGGTGCCGTAAAAATCTTCGCTACTATCTAGATTGTGGTTGTAATAATCTAAACCTGCAGCACTTAAAGAATTAGCCTGATTTTCGGCCAGCATACCAAGTGTGGCGCAGGTCTCTAAGCCAAGAGCTTTGACTTCCCGAATCATCTGCGCGACTTTTTCAATATCTCTATCTTTTGGTTCTCGCCAAGCAGCACCCATACAAAAACGATTTGAGCCGGCCGCTTTTGCAGCCTTGGCAGCTTCTAAAACCTCGTCAAGTTCCATTAACTTGGTAGCCTCTATGCCAGTGTGGTAGCGCGCGGCTTGAGGACAGTATGAGCAATCCTCAGGACATCCTCCGGTCTTGATTGACAGTAAAGTAGCTAGTTCGATATCACCATCAGGAAAATTCTTTGCATGAACTTGGCCAGCTTGTAGGATCAGTTCATGGAGGGGTAAATCATAAAGCTGTTCAATTTCTTGAACAGACCAAGCAGAGTTTGTCATAAATATTCGATCGTGTATTTAAATCAATAAGGATAAATCAGGTTAAGGTGTTTTAACTAAATTATCAACAATAGGGGTTAATATTACGCCAATTTTTTTTGCAGCATAGTCGGAAATATGGTCACTATAGCTATATAAAAATTGATTTTTCTCATAAGTTCCACAATGATTTTCATTGATATTACATAAAATAGGTGCTGTATCAAAGACGGTTAATTGGGGGTGAACCTGTTGGAGGCGATTTACCCAATCTCTATAAAGCTTCGTCCCCTGCAGATACTCTGTGTATGAATATTGACAATTTGGATTTGCTTGTCGGCTCAAGACGGTATTTAGGATTTGAGAGGAGGTTAAACCACCGCTGATGCAGCTAGTCGGGTCTGGAAAGGTTGGATTATCAATCACGAAAATTACCTTTTTACCACTAGCTTCAAGCCGAGATATCAGCGCACTATAGACTTTAAATTCTTCTTCAGAGTTACCCTGCGATTGTATAAAACCTTTTAATTTATCAATCTGAAAAATGCCTCGCAAAGAGCTTGTTATTGCAACAACTTGAATAGTTGGTGATTTTTCGATGATCGAATAGGCTTGTTGACTTTTAGCGAGATAGGCATTTTGAGATACACTATTGAGAGCTGGCGGATGAATGCCATCGATTAAAAGCCAGCGACCTTGGGCTGAAGAAACGGTTGTTAAACCATAAAAAAGTGCTTCCGCTTTACTATCGCCCAAAATAGCATAGCGTACTGGATCTCTAACATCTTCAAAGCAGTCCAAATCGGCGGGTATTTGATCAGAAATATGACAAGCGCGCATCATCATTTTTCGATGCTCACCAACAACCATGGTGGTTGGATCGGCTTGCATTAGGCCGAGATTGCGATTTTTAAAGCCATCCTGTTTACGTAAAACGATACCCATAGCTAATAAAAACAGGATGAGGAGAAGTAAAACTATGGCAACTTTTTTTGAACCTTTTCTACGTATTGGCTTTTCTAAAAATTGATAGGTTAGCCAAGCCAGAACTAAAGAAAGAGCGATGATGACTAAGCGACTAGTGACACTGATTGCTTGCCCCTCCAAGATTCTTGCAAATGAGAGCAGTGGCCAATGCCACAGATATAGAGGGTAGCTAATTAATCCGAGAGAAACTAAGACTTTACTACTCAACAATTGTTGAATTCCTATTCCTTGGGTAGATCCGCGGTTATTGGTAGCAAAGATGATGAGGGCGGTTCCAATACACGGTAATAAAGCCCAAAGTCCCGGAAATACCCGTTGGTCATTGATTATCCAGAAAGCCATCATTAAGGAGCCTAAACCTAGTAAATTGATAGTGTTCGTTGGCAGATTTGTCGTGGGTTTTAAACAGTTTTGACTATTTAAAGAGATTGACAGAGCAAGACAGCCGCCGATTCCAAGTTCCCAAAAGCGCGTTAAGGGAGAATAAAAATCTGTGACTGGTGATGAGAACATGATGCTTACACTGAGTGCTAAAGAGCCAAGACATAAAAGCAAACAGACGCCGAGTAATCGCGCTAAATTTTGTGAGCATAGCTTATAACCAAGTAATAAGACGATCGGCCACACTAAATAGAATTGCTCTTCAACGCCTAAGGACCAAAGATGAAGGAGGGGCTTAGTAATCGCTTCTTTATCAAAGTAGCCAGCCTCTCTCCAGAAAATGATGTTTGGAACAAAGCCCGCACTAGCGGCTAGGTGTGTGCCAAAAAGTTCGTACTCGGCTGGGGTTAGGATGACCCATCCAAAGACTAAACATGTCATTAATACGGCACAAAGAGCCGGAAATATTCTTCTAATTCGACGTTGATAAAACAGCCAAATACTAAAACTTTTTTCTTGTAAGTCCTTAAAAATTAACTGGGTAATTAAAAAACCTGAGATGACAAAAAAGATATCAACGCCTACAAAACCACCGGGCAAGATACTTGGGAAGGTATGTGAGAGGAGGACAGAAATAACTGCAATTGCACGCAAGCCATCAATTTCTGGCCGATAAAGATCCCTTGTCATTCTTTGTTGTTAGGAAGACCTAGCAAGTGAGTAATCACATAATTTTTGTAAAGCTTCGGTATAGGCATTCTCTGGAAAAGAGGCTAGGCATGAACGGGCTTTTTCAGCTTCGAGCATTGCTTGTTCAAGGGTATATTCAAGAGCACCACTCGATCGAACTGTACGTAAAACTTCTTCAAAAAAAGCCTCATCGCAAGTATCAACTTGTTGTATGGCTTGTTGCGCAAGAGCTTTTTCTTTAGCACTACCATGGTTCAACAGGTAAATGAGCGGTAAGGTTGGCTTACCTTCTCGCAAATCATCACCCGTATTTTTACCCATTGCAAAGGCATCCGCTGAATAATCTAACCAATCATCGACTAGCTGAAAAGTAACGCCAATGTGGTTTCCAAATTGCGCGCTGGCCTGAGTAAGTGGAGCCGATGCTTTAGCCAAAACTGCCCCAAGTTCTGCTGAAGCCTCAAATAATTTAGCTGTTTTATAAAGGATGACTTGGCGATAGCGTTGCTCATCGACCTCAGGGTCATTGAGATTAAGAAGTTGAAGGACTTCACCTTCTGCAATGATATTGGTAGCACTTGAGAGAATTTTCATAATGACCATTTCGGCAGGCTCAACCATCATTTGAAAGGCTCTTGAGTACAAGAAATCCCCCACTAGGACACTAGCAGCGTTCCCAAAAACAGCATTGGCAGTTTTTCGGCCCCGCCGCAGATCTGACTCATCCACGACGTCATCATGGAGTAAGGTTGCCGTATGAATAAACTCTACGACAGCAGCCATATCATGGCTAAATGGTACGGCTTTGCCATCATTTAAAGCATTGGCGACTAAAAACAAAATAGCTGGCCGGATTCTTTTACCACCAGCTTGAACCAAGTACTGTGAAATTTGATTAATTAAAGTTACTTCAGAGGTCAATCTCTTGCCAATGACTTGATTTAAAACGAGCATATCCTCTTGAATAGGCTCCAAGATCTGATTTAAATCAGTCAAGATATTTTCGGGACTAGAAGTAATTACAGACATACAATAAAATTCTTATATTTATTAGTAACTTAGATGATAGGCGTAGACTTAATAACATCATTTTAAGCCAATTGGGGCTAAGTCTGCCATAAATAAAAAATCTAGTGGATTGCCTCAATTAATGTAACAAATTAAAGGCTTTGACAGTCTAGTTCACTCAAGTTATAATTTAAGGCTTCCCAAAATATTCGGGAAATAACCCTTTCGAGAGGATTTATATGTACGCGGTCATAAAAACCGGAGGCAAGCAGTACAAAGTTGTTTCTGGTGAAAAATTGAAAATAGAACAGATACTTGCGGACATTGGTAGCGAAATCACCCTCGACCAAGTGCTAGCTATAGGTGCTGGCGACTCATTGAAGTTTGGTGAGCCATTGGTTGCAGGTGCATCGGTCAAAGCCACTGTTATCGCCCAGGGTCGTCATGACAAAGTGAAGATTTTTAAGATGCGTCGACGTAAGCATTATCAAAAGCGTCAAGGCCATCGTCAAAATTACACTGAGATTTTGATTAACAATATTTTGGCTTCATAGGGGGTAACTGATGGCACAGAAAAAAGGTGGTGGTTCCACAAGAAACGGACGAGATTCCGAGTCGAAACGACTTGGAGTAAAAGTCTACGGTGGGCAGGCGATTAATGCCGGAAGTATTATTATTCGTCAGCGTGGCACAAAGGTTCATCCGGGCACAAACGTTGGTCTTGGTAAAGATCACACATTGTTTGCTTTAATTGATGGCCATGTGCAGTTTTCGGTTAAAGGTGCACAGAAGAAATCTTTTGTTTCTGTTTTACCGCAGGCATAAGACTGCCTGACTGAACATAATGTTTAAAATAAAGGCCTCGCAAAATAGCGAGGCCTTTATTCTTAGAAAAAAACATGAAATTTATTGATGAAGCGCGGATTGAAGTAATTGCTGGCAATGGCGGCTCTGGCAGCGCGTCGATGCGTCGTGAGAAGTTTATCGAATTTGGTGGCCCCGATGGTGGAGATGGTGGCCGAGGCGGGACTGTTTACGCGATTGCCGATCGAAACATTAACACGCTGATTGATTATCGATTCTCCAAAACCCATTTAGCCAAGAATGGTGAGCCAGGTCGAGGGGCAGATTGCTATGGACGTGCTGGAGATGATATTGAGCTACGGGTGCCAGTTGGAACCATTATTGAGGATTTGGAGACTGGTGAAAGAATTGCCGATTTAACAGTTCATGGTGAGCGCTTAATGCTTGCAAAAGGTGGTGAAGGTGGTTGGGGTAATATTCACTTTAAAAGTAGCACGAACCGAGCCCCTCGTCAAAAAACTGCAGGTAAACCAGGCGAGCGGCGCAAATTAAAATTAGAACTGAAAGTGTTGGCAGACGTCGGCTTATTAGGTATGCCAAATGCTGGCAAATCAACATTTATTACTGCAGTATCAAATGCCCGACCAAAAATTGCCGATTACCCATTTACAACGCTTCACCCAAATCTTGGGGTTGTAAGAAGTGGCCCAGAAAAAAGTTTTGTCATTGCTGACATTCCTGGTTTGATTGAAGGTGCCGCTGAAGGCGCAGGACTTGGGCACCGTTTTTTAAGGCATTTGCAACGCACTGGCGTACTTCTGCATTTAGTTGACTTAGCACCATTTGATGAGCTAGTCGATACCGTTGCGCAAGCTAAAGCCATTGTGAACGAACTGCTCAAATATGATCAGGGACTGCACTCTAAGCCCCGCTGGTTAGTTCTGAATAAAATTGACATGATTGAACCTGAGGAGAAGGTTAAGCGTGTCAAGGCATTTGTTAAAGCCTATGGCTGGAAGGGGCCGGTGTTTGAAATATCTGCCCTAACCGGTCAAGGTTGTCAGGCATTGTGTTTTGCAATTCAGGGTTATTTAGATGATCAAAACACCAAAAGAGATGAGCAAGAAGAGCGGGATGCTGATGTCAGGTTTCAAAATTCTTTTGAAAAGGACAATTTGTGATGTCAGTCTCTGTCCTAAAAAAAGCGCATCGAATAGTTATTAAAGTAGGCTCTACGCTGGTTACCAATCATGGCGAAGGATTGGATCAGGCAGCAATTCACCGCTGGGCCAAACAAATTACAGAACTCAAGTCCTTCGGTAAAGAAATTTTGGTCGTGAGCTCTGGCGCTATTGCTGAAGGAATGCAACGGCTTCAGTGGAAAAAACGCCCCCAAGAAATTTATGAATTGCAAGCTGCCGCGGCGGTCGGTCAGATGGGATTAATCCAGGTCTACGAAACTGCATTTATGAAGTATGGTATTCGTACTGCGCAAGTATTATTAACTAATGCTGACTTGGCTAACGAGGAGCGTAATGAGAATGCAAAAGGCACGCTCAATATGCTATTGAAATTGGGCGTTGTACCCATTATTAATGAGAATGATACAGTTGTAACTGATGAAATTAAGTTTGGTGATAACGATACCTTAGCTGCTTTAGTCTGCAACTTAATTGCTGCAGATGTTCTAGTGATACTGACTGATCAGGATGGCTTGTATTCAGCGGATCCTCGTAAAAATAAGCAAGCCACATTAATACAAGAGGCTGTTGCTGGGGATTCTGAGTTAGAACAGATAGCAGGGGGAGTGGGATCAGACCTTGGCAAGGGCGGGATGTTGACTAAAGTCCTTGCAGCTAAGTTGGTTGCTGGAAATCATACACATACAGTTATCGCATCTGGTAACGAACCAGATGTTTTATTAAGACTGGCCCAAGGCGAATTAGTTGGCACGCAATTAACTAGTCCACTCTAATTGCGTGTTGTATTGAGTTTGGATAGAATCAATATTTAAAAAATATTGAAGCAAATACGCATACAATTCTGTAGCCAATACCTAGAAATAACCTAAGGTAGAAAAGTTGGCGACTTAGAGTCAAACAGGGTTTTAAGTGCGTCTTTCTGACTTGAATTCACAGAATTGCTGATACAAAAGCCATTTTTAGCAATGTAGGGGAGATATTGATTGTATCCAGAAGGAGGGATTCTGCGCCAACTCGTATTTTCAGAAACCCGCCAAGCGCCACTTTTTTCAAAAAAAGCATATTGCCGGTACTCATAACGCTCGCAACTCATACCGATATAAACTGTTTGAACAATCCCAGAAGAATTTTGTATTTGAACGGTAAATTTGATAATGAGATCTTTTACAAAAGATAAGCTTTGAGAGTCAACAAAAAAATTCAAGCTCGCGTTTGAGGAAGGAAAAAATTGTAAAAGATTTTTACCAATTGGCGCCTTTGGTAAAGTGACTTCATCCTCTTGGAACGCCACTAAATTAGGATTTACCAACTCGTCAACCGTGTTCTGGGCACTTGTAAAGCTTGTAAAAAAAGTGCTGAGCCAGATAATGAAGATTTTCGTGAGATGCGTTTTTGAGTTCATGAGGTACAAATTGAAAAGAAAATCATCTTTGGGTTAATTAGACTTCAAGCCATTGTGGGGTATTTGATCAAAGCTAGTGCCCCAAGGAAGTATATTGAGTGAGCTTTTACGACTCAGGTATTTAGCTAATTCACATAGGGCCAGTTCATAGACTTTACGTTTGAATTCAATTACATCATCTAGAGCAATCCAATATGAACTCCAACGCCATGCATCAAATTCCGGTTGATCAAAGGCACGTAAATTGATAGCACTATCTTGACCAATCATGCGTAGTAAAAACCAAATTTGTTTTTGGCCTTTATAGGCCACGCGCCGCGGTCGCTGTTGGTTTTGTCTACGCAAAAACTCATCCGGTACGTCATAGCGTATCCAATCTTTTGTGCGTCCAATAATTTGGACATGTTCTGGCAAGAGCCCTATTTCTTCTTGCAGCTCACGAAGCATTGCATCTTTGGGGTTTTCGCCTTGTTGAATGCCGCCTTGTGGAAACTGCCAAGAGTGCTGTCCTATACGCTTACCCCAGAATACTTCATTCCGCTGATTTAGAAGAATAATGCCAACATTAGGCCTATAACCTTCCTTATCGAGCATGATCGTTATTCGAATCCTTTAAAATCAATGAATTGATTATATCTATAAAGAATTCATGAAAGCTACTCAAACATTTATTTCCACTCTAAAAGAAGCCCCGGCTGACTCAGAAATCATTTCACAGCAGTTAATGACGAGGGCCGGAATGATTCGTAAACTCGGCGCAGGGATCTATAACTACATGCCAATTGGCTTACGAATCATCCGTAAGGTAGAAGCGATTGTCCGTGAAGAAATGGACCGAGCTGGAGCAATCGAGTTGCTCATGCCATTTGTGCAGCCTGGCGAGCTTTGGGAAGAAACTGGCCGGTTAGCAAAGATGGGTCCTGAACTATTACGCCTAAAAGATCGGCACGATCGCAGTTTTGTCTTACAACCCACTTCCGAAGAAGTCATAACGGACATTGCTCGCAATGAAATCAAAAGCTATAAGCAATTACCAATTAATTTTTATCAAATCCAAAGTAAATTTAGGGATGAAAGAAGGCCTCGGTTTGGGGTGATGCGTGGTCGTGAATTTTTGATGAAGGATGGATATTCATTCGATAAGAGTATCGCTGGCATGCAAGAGTCCTATGCCAAGATGTTTGCGGCATACCACCGGATTTTTACGAGATTAGGACTGAATTACCGGGCGGTAGCTGCTGATAATGGTGCTATTGGTGGAAGTGGTAGTCAGGAATTCCACGTTATTGCAGATACTGGGGAGGACGCTATTGCGTATTGCCCACAATCTGACTATGCGGCTAATTTAGAAGCTGCAGAAGCTCTTTGCTTGATTCAGCAAAGGCCAGAGCCAGATCTGTCCTGCGAAAAATTTGCTACGCCTGGAATTAGTAAGTGTGAAGACGTGGCAGGTTTGATACAGGAAAATATTACGCACATTATTAAGACGATTGCGATAGCGGTTGATGAGTTTGACGAGGCGGGCCAATTAGTTATTGGCGCAAGCAAAATGATGGCGATATTGATTCGGGCAGACCACGCGCTCAATGAGGTCAAGTTATCGAAGGTCGATGGGGTCCTTCATTTTAGAATGGCTACTGAAAAAGAGATCCAAGGATCTTTTCACGCCGCACCTGGCTCAATTGGTCCAGTTGGAGTAGGTTCTGATGTTCGTGTCATTGCAGACCGAACCGTAGCGCAGATGGGAAATTTTATTTGTGGCGCTAATGAAACTGGTTTTCATTTACGGGGAGTCAATTGGGGCAGGGATTTACCGGAGCCGGAGGTGTTTGATTTAAGAAATGTGCAGGTTGGTGACCCCTCGCCTGATGGTCAAGGTCAGTTAGAAATTTGTCGCGGCATAGAAGTTGGGCACGTATTCATGTTGGGCACACGTTACTCAGCTGCTATGAAAGCCAATTTTTTAGATGAACAAGGCAAAGCCCAACCGCTCGTTATGGGTTGTTATGGTATTGGTGTTACGCGTTTGTTGGGTGCAGCGATTGAGCAGTGTCATGACGACAGGGGCATTATTTGGCCTGCAGCGATTGCACCGTATCAGGTTGTAATATGTCCCGTATCTTATGATCGATCTGCCATGGTTAAAGAAGCAACTGACGAGCTCTATGCGCACATGGTATCTCTTGGTATCGAAGTGATTCTGGATGACCGAGGTGAACGCCCTGGAGCTATGTTTGCTGATTGGGAGTTAATTGGGGTGCCTTATCGAGTGGTGATTGGTGAGAGAAGTTTAAAAGAAGGCTTTGTAGAGTTTCAAGGAAGAACCGAAACTGAAGCTGCCAAAATCTCAATGGATGCGGTGCTTGAAAAGTTTAAAGAGCTAGCCAGATAAAAAAGCTAGCTCATGAAGGGGGCGCCGCTTGAGGTCTTGATATTACTTAAAGAGTCATTTACCTAGGCCCTTCGCTGCCATCGAGCCCATCATCCGCGCCATTTTGCCACCACTAAACTGCTTCATCATTGTTTGCATTTGCTCAAATTGAGCGATCATTCGATTAATTTCTTGAACTTGAACACCAGAACCGGCAGCGATGCGTCGCTTGCGGCTGGCTTTTAAGATTTCAGGTTTTGCTCTCTCTTGGGGGGTCATACTATCGATCATGCCCTGCATTCGACGAATATTTTTCTCTGCAGCTCCCATATCCGTCTTAGCGGCAGCCTGAGCCATATGAGCAGGCAGTTTATCCATCAGGTTAGCAATTCCGCCCATATTTTGCATCTGGGTAATTTGATTACGAAAATCGGATAAGTCAAACCCGCCCTTTTTGATTTTTGCAACGAGTTTTTCTGCTGCTTTCAGATCTACTGTTTTATGCGCTTCTTCGACTAGAGCAAGAATATCTCCCATACCTAAAATACGGCCGGCCATCCGGTCTGCATCAAAAGGGTCTAGCCCATCAAGTTTTTCAGATACGCCTATAAATTTGAGTGGCACCCCAGTAATATGCCGAATTGACAATGCAGCACCGCCGCGCGAGTCGCCGTCTAACTTGGTAAGGATGACACCGGTAAGAGGAAGTGCCGCATGAAAAGCCTTCGCCGTATTAACCGCATCTTGGCCCAGCATGGCATCAACAACAAATAGAGTTTCAATAGGTTTGACGGCAGCGTGCAGGGCAGACACTTCTTGCATCATTGCTTCATCGATCCCCAAGCGCCCCGCAGTATCGACTAGAAGGATATCGTAATAGTGTCTTTTAGCCCAGTCGATAGCATTGATCGCAATATCAACCGGTTTTTGTGAAGCGTCACTAGAAAACCAATCGGCTCCAGCTTGATCGGTGACCATTTTTAATTGCTCAATCGCCGCAGGACGGTAGATATCGCAGGAGACGGTTAGGACTTTTTTCTTTTGGGTCCGAATCAGCCATTTTGCGAGTTTGGCTACGGTCGTTGTTTTACCTGCGCCTTGTAATCCAGCCATGAGGATGACCGCCGGTGGCTGAGTCGCAAGATTTAGCTGTCCGGCTACTCCATCTCGCCCGGAACTACCACCATGCATGATTTGGGCTAATTCATCTTTGACAATTCCCACTAAAGCCTGTCCTGGTGTTAAGCTAGAGACTACTTCTTCACCAAGGGCTTTTTGTTTAATGTTAGCTAGTAAATCTTTAATAACAGGTAGGGCAACGTCAGCTTCTAATAGCGCCAGACGTATTTCCCTGAGCATTTCTGCGGTATTTGATTCGGTCAGCCTGGCTTGTCCGCGGATGGATTTAACCACTCTACCTAAGCGGTCTGTTAGATTTTCTAGCATAGGGGTATTAAACTAATCATATGTTATTTAAATTATCTAGCCTAGCGTACGCCCTGACATTATTTTTTATGATGTTCTTGAACCGACAAGAACATCATAAAACGTCTGCTAATCAACATGCAACGAGCCCGCAGGATACACAGAAGACACCACAAAACCTGGCAATTCATTTTGTTTTGTTTATTTTACTCGTGTTACATGGTTATGCCTGTTACTTGGATATTTTTACGTCAAAGGGCTTAGTTTTTGGTTTTGCACAGGCTCTATCGTTGATGGCCTGGGTTGGAATTGCGTTGTATTGGATTGAGTCTTGGTTTTTTTCTTTACAGGGGATGCTTCCCTTAGTGTTGGTTTTAGCCACACTATTTAGTTTCTTACCAGCACTTTTTGAGGGATCAATTATTTCCACGAAATCAGTGCATTCGCCTGGGTTTAAGTTGCACTTTATTACCGCAAACATAGCCTATGGCGTTATGTTTTTAGCAGCCTTGCAGGCTACTTTAATGACCTGGCAGGACCGTAATTTGCGATCAAACCATAGCAAGTCTAATAAATCGTTAGTAGAAATGTTGTTGCTCGGTAGCCCGTCTCGACTGTTAGATCAATTACCGCCTTTAATGACGATGGAGCGTGTCTTATTTAGCATTATTGGTATTGGATTTTGTTTATTAACTGTTGCCGTATTTTCTGGCGTTTTTTTTAGTCAAGCCTTGTTTGGACGGGCCTTGATTTTCGATCATAAAACTGTTTTTGCACTGCTTTCATGGAGCATGTTTGGGGGTTTACTATATGCTCATTGGAAAGTTGGTTTAAGGGGTACGGAGGCATTGCGTTGGGTATTGGGCTCTTTTGTTGTCTTACTACTTGCTTATGTGGGTAGTCGTTTTGTATTTGAAGTCGTTTTAAATAAAGTTTAAAAAAGTTTTCATGATCAAACTCGTTGAGTTTTTAGTGCTAGCCGGCTTTTTTTATTGGTTTTTCTTATATCGACCACAAAAAGCCAAGAGGGTAAAAGAGCAAGCTAGGCAAGATGCAGAATTACTTGCCCAGAAAAAACAAGCCCAGCAAGCTGAACAAGTTGAGCAGATTGTTTCTTGTAATTATTGCGCGATTCACTTGCCCATTAGTGATGCTATTACGCATCAAACAAGGTACTTTTGCTCTTTAGCACATGCCGACTCTATTGATGTCAAAGGTTGGCTTGGCTATGCCAAGTCTTTACCATCACCCAACCATGACCCAAGACCTCTAGAAAGCAAGATTGATACGGTAGTCATTCACCACATCAGCTTACCTGATGGGCAATTTGGAGGGGCGGCAATAGAAGAATTTTTTACTAATCAGCTACGTGAGGAAGACCATCCCTATTTTAAAGAGATTGCTCACCTACAAGTATCGACCCATTTTTTAATTAAGCGCGGTGGGGAGTTATGCCAATTTGTTAGTTGTTTAGAAAGGGCTTGGCATGCTGGAGAATCTGTTTTGCTCGGTCGCCAACGTTGCAATGATTTTTCAATCGGAATTGAGTTAGAAGGTACGGGTGACATTTCTTTTGAGCAGGCGCAATATCTTGCCTTAGCAAAACTTATTGGGATCTTACAAAAGCAATACTCCTTGAGATATATTGTTGGCCAT